>Ga0134091_1001122_pt1 | contig 22080 bp, 16 predicted proteins | sample 2_5taG_FD_94451 | JGI IMG/M metagenome (GOLD analysis project Ga0134091, IMG submission 94451) | Switchgrass degrading microbial communities from high solid loading bioreactors in New Hampshire, USA - 2_5_20_6_A2 metaG | ecosystem: Engineered > Bioreactor > Semi-continuous > Anaerobic >...
GTTTGATGGTATAATGGTCATGAGACTTGAACGCTCCTTTCTGGGAGGTAATGGGTTTTTGGCAATTTCCATTATACCAGAGGCGTTTCAGGTCTCATTTTTATTATTAAGTTAACAGAACATAGATTAACATAAGGAGGTTTGGTTATGGACAACATTGGCTACAGAGGATTTTTCAGTGATAATGCTGAAATCCTGTTTTTCATTATCCTCTTCCTGCTTTTATTCTATGATGACAGAAGAGACAGAAGGTATTACTATTAATCGGTACTCCTCCTGAAAGGCTGTGAAATAAAAAAACTTTCAACCGTTAACAGAACTGCATGAAAAGTCCCCCGTAATGAGGGGGACATCCTTTTTATTCTTTTATACATTTACAAAAACGGGAGGTTATCCGGCAAATCAAGCCTATCGTCGTTTTTACCTGTCCATGCGGCGGCCAGTCAGCCTCATTGCATTCAATACGGCTATAAGAGCAACGCCGACATCGGCAAACACCGCTTCCCACATGGTTGCCAGGCCGCCTGCACCCAGAACCAGTACCGCTGCTTTTACCGCAAAGGCAATAAATATGTTCTGGTACACGACCTTTTTCGTCTCATTGGCAATGTTTATTGCCGTCAACAGTTTCTCAGGCTCATCATTCATTATAACAATGTCCGCGGCCTCAATTGCGGCATCTGTCCCAAGCCCGCCCATTGCTATACCGATATCCGCCCTTGCAAGAACGGGTGCATCATTCATTCCGTCACCCACATAGGCAATCTTCCTGTTTTTTTGCTTCCTTGCCGCAAAACTTTCCAGTATTTCTACCTTGTGCTGCGGCAGAAGCTCGGAATATACCTCGTCAATACCCATTTTATCCGCCATTGCATCGGCATTTGCCTTAAGGTCGCCCGTGAGCATTGCGGTTTTTATGCCTTTCTTCTTCAGCCTGTCAATAGTTTCCGCTGAATTTTTCCTTTCGATATCTGATACGGTAATTGAGCCCTTGAACTCCCTGTCGATTGCAACATAAACCACAGAACCTGCGGTTTCGGGAACAATGATCTGTATTCTTTCCCTGTCCATCAGGTTTTTGCCCCCTATTACTACTTCCTTTCCATTGAATTTTGCTATGATTCCATATCCCGGAATTTCCCGGTGTTCTTCTATTGAAATATCGTTTCCGATGCCCGGACATGCCGATGCTATTGCCCTTGCTATCGGGTGATTTGAATAGCTTTCAACACATGCAGCTATCCGAAGAAGCTCATCCCTGTCAAAACCATTCGCAGGCATGACGCGGGCAACTTCAAACTCGCCCCGTGTTAACGTGCCGGTTTTGTCAAAAACAACGGTTTCAATCGATGTAAGTGCTTCAAGGTAGTTACCGCCCTTTACAAGGATTCCGTTTTTTGACGCAAGCCCGATACCTCCGAAAAAACCGAGAGGTATTGATATTACCAGTGCACACGGGCATGATACAACAAGAAAGATTAATGCCCTGTAAAACCAGTCGGAGAAAAGAGCACCAAAACTTCCTGCCCCGGCAGCTGAAGTAATCAGCGGCGGAAGCAAAGCCATAAACATGGCTGTGATTACTACTGCAGGAGTGTACCATTTTGCAAAGCGTGTTATGAATTTCTCGGTGGGTGCTTTTTTCGCTGCAGAATTCTGAACCAGATCAAGTATCTTTGCGGCGGTTGATTCATGGAACAGTTTTGTTACCCTGATCTTCAGAAGTCCTTCCATGTTAACCGAACCGGAGTATACCTCGTTATCCTCGTTAACCGTTCTTGGAATGGACTCACCGGTCAGGGATGACATATCAAGGATGGAACTTCCTTCTGCAACGACACCGTCCAGCGGAATCCTCTCCCCGGGTTTTACAACAATTATATCCCCGATTTTAACCTTATCGGGTGATACCCTGATAACCGAGTCGTTTGATACAATGTTCGCATAGTCGGGTCTTATATCCACAAGATCACTGATAGATTTCCTGGATCTCTCAAGAGCAATATCCTGCATAAACTCTCCGGCCTGGTAGAAAAGCATTACAGCTGCACCTTCTGCATATTCGCCGATTGCCATCGCACCTAATGTTGCAATGGACATGAGAAAGTTCTCATTAAACACCTGACCTTTTAAAATATTCTGCACAGCCCTTAAGAGGATTTCTCCGCCCAGCAGCAAGTAACCGGCAATGTACATTACTGTTTTAACAATTTCGGGCAGCGGCACTATCAGTGCGGTTATATAAATGACAGCGCCGACAACGGCAATAACCTGTTTCACTCGCAATAATTCCTTTATTCCCGGTGAGCCGGTGTTTTTCCCTGCCGGGTTTTCACCGTGCCAGACAGAAACTTTAACCCCCGGTTCATGAGCGTGAACAATCCTTTCGGCCTCTTTTACCAAGTCTGTATTATCCGCCATGTTATGTTCTATTGTAAGTACTTTTGTGATAAAATTCAGCGAAGCACTAACGCCTTCTATATTGTTTAATTCCCGTTCAATTTCAGCTGCACAGTTCGAACAGTTCAAACCGTCAAGCATTAATAGCTCTCTTTGCTGCATAACTGTATATACCTCACTTTACATTTCATTAAGATGAATAAGCCCCAAATTGAATATCTGTTTCACATGGTCATCATCAAGGGAATAATACACTACCTTTCCTTCGCGCCTGTACCTGACAAGCCTTGCCTGCTTCAGAACCCTCAACTGGTGCGAAATTGACGACTGGGTCATGTTCAGCAGTACTGCAATGTCGCATACACACATTTCGCTTTCTGCCAGTGCGCAAAGGATTTTAATCCTTGTTGTATCCCCGAACACCTTGAAAAGCTCTGCCAGATCATACAGGTTTTCATCGGCCGGCATCTTCGTCCTGACATGTTTCACCGTTTCTTCGTGTATAACGGTGCAGTCACATCGATCCATGCCGTAATTAATATCTTCCATGTTTTCACCTCGCAAAATCATATGAACATTTGTTCATATGAATAGAATATCACACGAGTTTAATTATTTCAATATTTTTTGTCAACTTATTTTAGATTTTTTATTTAGGGTCCAGGTAACCGTTCCCAAATCCCGTGTTTTCCCATTCACCATCTCTGCCGGTTTTGGTCCGCCCGGCCTGTATTTGCAGGTCGCTGCAAGGAAGCATCTGTTTTCCGGAATCGAACAGTATCTTTGCCTTTTGGCCGCTTACAAGTATTTAAAGTTACCGTGCAATGCCCATCAGCAGCAAATTTTTTCCGAACCTCTTCAAAAACGCTGCTTTTCCGCTGTTTTGAATCGCCCCAACGACAGGCACACTTTGACAGACCGCCGGTAATAGTATTAAAATTTATATATAAAAATAAGGGGAGTGTAATTAATTGTTCAAAAGAATACATTATAATTCTCCTGTTATTCTTACATATACGTTTTTGTCACTGGTTGTATTAATAATCGGAAATGCTACCGATATGGCTTCCACGAGGCTGCTTTTCTCGGTATACAAGGGAAGCCTGAAAGACATATTCTTCTATATCAGGCTGTTCGGGCATGTATTAGGACATGTAAACTGGGAGCATTTTGTGAATAACTTTCTAATAATACTTCTTGTCGGCCCCATGCTGGAAATGAAATACGGGTCGAAATGCATGCTGCAGATGATTGTTATTACCGCATTTGCAACAGGCGTTCTGAACGTTATCTTTTTCGATACCGCACTGCTGGGTGCAAGCGGTATTGCCTTTATGCTGATTATTTTAAGTTCATTTGTCAACATAAAAAAAGGAAGCATTCCGCTTACCCTTCTCCTTGTTGCTTCTCTGTACCTGGGCCGGGAGATTGTAGAGGGTATAACCGCCCAGGATAATATATCCCAGTTTGCGCATATTGCAGGGGGAATCTGCGGCGGAGTATTCGGTTTCACGCTGAAATCAGGCAGGGATTAGTCATGAATCCATGCGAGGGTCTATGTACATCGCAGATAACAGTAGCGTCAGCAATCAATAATGCCCTGGTTTGACCACCCGAAAGCTCGGTCATTTTTATTCCCGCGTTAACAGGTTCTCCGGTGAGCTGATTTGCGAAATCAAGTGTCTTCTGGATAAGTTCCGGGATATGTAAATCATTTTTATTTCGAATCCTGGCATGCATGTGCAAAAACTCATAAACAGGCAGATCGGAGAGAAAGGTTGTATGCTGAGTGATCAGGGCGATTGGATTCCGGGACGGATTGTTTCGAAACTCGTCAGGCGGCTGTTCGTTGTTGATAGACTTTAAGGAAAATTCTACCACTTCCCCGGTAAAAGTTCAATACACTACCCGAAAAATTGATATTGTTTTACATGCCTTTTCAAAACACTTTTTAATTTTGCCTGCACCGCTGTTTTCGAGTATGATCCGATGGTTTTAAACCGCCTGGAATGGAAGACAAATTCTGTACAATATATATTGATTATGGCTGCACGCATACGAAAAAAACACGGAGCCACGTTACCGTGACTCCGTGGAAACATAAGGCTTTTCCCATATCCCCCCCTTATATGGTTCAAGCCCTGTTTTTCATGCATTAAGGAATTTCACGCAGACGGGTGTAGGCACGTTGTAATCACTGATGTGCTTCAATTCTCCCTTTTCTGCATCAAAAGCAAAAACACTGACAATGTCGGAATCCTGGTTTCCTACAAGTACAAACCGGTTATCCGGTGAAAAGGAAAAGTTTCTCGGAGTTCTTCCTCCACTGGGAACATGCCTTAAATACTCCAGTTTCCCGGTGTCAGCAGAGACAGCATAACATGCAAGGCTGTCGTGCCCGCGATTGGATGCAAGAAGAAAACGCCCGTTTTTTGATACATGCAGGTCGGCGCAAATATTGCTGCCTGAGAAATTCCCGGGAAGCGTCGGAACCTTTTGGATTTCACGAAAACCGCCGGTATTTGAATCCCATGCCAGAACCGCCACTTCCGAGCTAAGTTCGCCAATTAAATAACACACAGGTAGTTCGGGATGAAATTCACAAAATCGGGGCCCAAAGCCTGGTTCACAGCTATATGAAGCGTCAGGCAGCTCCCTTAGCCTGCCGTCATCAGTCAGCCTGTACGCCACCACCTTATCCATCCCCAAATCGGGGACATACAGATACCTGCCATCGGGTGAAAAAACCGCGGAGTGGGCATGCGGGCCGGCCTGGCGTGCCTTGTTTAAACTTTTGCCTTTATGCTGGATAAATTCACTACGCCTGCACAGGCTGCCGTCTTCTGCTGTTTCAAAAACGGCAACACTTCCTGTCATAAAGTTTGAAACTACAACAAACCTTGCTGTTCCATCAACAGATACATGGCATGGATCCTGCCCCCCGGTGGACATTATGTCCAGGAAACGCAGCCTGTAATTTTTTTCAATTGCAAATGCGCTCACCGAACCGCCTTCAGAACCCTCAAACTCTTTTAGCTCATTTACGGCATAAAGGTAGTCCTTTCCGGGCGAAATCGCCAGAAAAGACGGATTATCAATTCCTTCCTCCACAGCAGCCGGTATTAACTCACCTGTCTCCGTATCCATTTCATATATGTGAATACCCTTTCCCTTGCCTTGCAGTATTTCACCCGTGCCAAAAAGGATAGGGCACGTATATGTCCCGATATACAACATTTCCTTGCTCATTTATTTCACCCTCATGTTAACTTTTTCAGCGCATGAATAATAAATTCATTGCGTTTTTGGGCTAATTCGTCCATATCTTTCTTTGTCCAGTCATAAAAGCCTTTTTTTGATTTATAACCAAGTTCGCCTTTTTCAATTAATTCCCTGAACTTCGGAGAAGCATCGGTTCTGTTGCTGATAACAGGCAATACGGTATCCTGTACCGAGCAGCACAGGTCGACACCCACACCGTCAACGTGCTCAAGCGGACCCCATGCAGGGAAACGTATGCCCATACCCATTTTTACAGCCGTATCAACATCCTCAGGTGATGCGAGTCCCATCTCAACAATATTTACGGCTTCACGTATTACCGCCTGCAAAATTCGATTGGCCAACTGTCCGGGCAGGTCCTTTCTTACAAGCACAGGCGCCTTACCCCAGCCTGCCAGGCGTTCTTTTACCATAACTGCTACGGCTTCATCGGTTTTCTCACCCATGACCACTTCGACCAGGGGCACAAGATGAGCAGGGAACCAGAAATGCGCCGTAAGGGTGCGTTCGGTATGAACCGTACGCGATGATATATCGGTTATCCTGAGCCCTGATGTATTTGAAGCAATCGGTATTTCTTCCGGCAGTATCGAGTCTATTTTCTCGAACAGGTTCTGTTTCAGCTCAAGGTTCTCGTAAACCGCTTCAATTACAAGTGTTGCCCTTTCCATTGCCTCTTCTGTTTTTGAACCACCCAATAAGAGGTCGTAAGCGCGTTCTGCCTGCTGCCTGGAGGCAAGACCGTTTTCAAGCCTTTCCTTTATATAACCCCTGGCTGATTCAATACCGGATTTTACCCGTTCAGCATTGACATCAAGCATTATCGTCTTTTCTCCGGCCATGGCACTTACGGCTGCAATGCCACTGCCCATCATCCCGCAGCCTACTATAACAACGGCATCCCTGTTCATCAGACATCTTCCCCTCCGTTTGGATAAATAACCACTTTCATCGCGTTGCCCTTTCTGTTTACAAAAGTATCTATGGCATCAGCAATGTGCTCAAGGTCAAAGGTGTGGGTTACCAAACTGTCGACAGAAATATTGCCTCTGCTGATAAGCTCCATAACTTTCCATCCTGTGTTTGGATTTGCCTTGGAGCCGAGAATGGATATTTCATTGGCCGTTGTATACCTTAACGGGATCTCTTCCATGACATTGTCAGGCGCTACCCCCAGCATAACAACCTTGCCTTTACGGCGGCACATGCGTATCCCCTGGTTTATCGTGCCCTTGGCACCGGAGCATTCGTAACAGATATCAACACCCTGCCCGCCTGTAAGCTCTCTGACCTTTTCCACGGGGTCGCATTTTGTGAAATCCACAGCATCGTCGCATCCAAGCTCTATCGCAGACTGCAGGCGTGAACCGCGTCCAACCACAATAACCCTTGCAGCGCCAAGTGCCTTGGCAAGTTTCATTGTCATCATCCCAATAGGCCCCGGGCCTATTACGGCTACCGTGCTCCCGGGCACCTGGCATGCCAGTTCTATTCCGTGAAGGGCAACTCCTGCGGTATCTGCCATTGCACCTACTTTATACGGAACCGAATCGGGCATATGGGTCAACGATTTTTCATGGTACACGTTATACTGGCAATACGCGCCATTGTTAATAAAGCCATAGTGCCTGTGTCCGCTTTCGTAATTGCCGTAATTCAAACAGGTGGTATAATTGCCTTCAAGACAGTTACGGCAGTGACCGCACCCTTTATGGGCTTCTCCGCATACGCGATCTCCAACTTTGAACTTCGTTACACCGGGACCTACAGCTACAACCCTGCCTGCCCATTCATGCCCTGCAATGAATGGATAGCCCGGAGGCCAAACTCCTGCAATATCTCCCCGGAATATCTCGGGGTCACTGCCGCAAATCGCCACTGCACCGATAAGACAAAGAACTTCTTCCGGTCCCGGAACCGGAACAGGAACAGTCTGGATTTCGAATTCTCCCGGTCCTGTTAACACCATTGCTCTCATTGTTTCCGGAATTTTATAATTCATATAAAAACCCCCCGTTTTAATGTTTTAATTATTTCTGCCAAATTTAAGGCTTAAAAAGCTAAACCCAATCTTTTCCCGCCGCAATTCTCCGGATCTTGCGTCATCAGCCTTTTATGCCGCCGGCTGTAAGACCGCCGGTAATCCTGGAGTTTAAAAACAAATATACTATCAATATTGGAAGCACAGATACTGCAACTCCTGCATAAATAGCACCCTGATCCTGGAAGTCTTTTGCCTTGACAACTGCAATTGCAACTGACAGAGGAAACCTTGCATTTTTCGAGACGAACAATACCGGAGATATATAGTCATTCCATGCGTGAACAAAGTTAAATATCGAAATTGTAAATATCCCCTCGCGGGAAAGAGGAAGTATTATTCTGTGAAATATGCCCAACTCGCTGTAACCGTCAATGCGGGCTGCCTCGATAAACCCGTTGTCGATGGTGCTGTCTATATATTGACGGAGCCAGAACAAGGTAGCTGTATTCGCAATCCATGGCAGAATTATCGGCCAATATGTGTTCAGCAGTTTCAGCTTCGCTGAAGCCTGGTATATACCCAAAAGGCTTAGCTGCATTGGAATCATCATTGTTGCCAGGGCTATTGCAAACATAAGGTTTCGACCGCGAAAACGGAATTTTGAGAAACCATAGGCAGCCATTGTCCCGAAATATCCGGCAAGAATTGTCGATGGCAATGATATTATTATGCTGTTTCTGAATGAAACCAGCATATTAATCGTTTCATTCATGTTTTTAATGTTTTGACGAAGGTTAGTGCCCGGCAGGAACGATATAGATACCGATATTTGGGCATTCGTCCTTGTCGCATTTATCAGCATGACATAGAACGGTACTATACATATGGCTGCAAGCAGCATCAGCAGAAAATATTGAATAAACCTGCCTGTCATCTTTTTAAGATCCTTCATTTATTTCGCGCCTCCTCTGCCCCTGTCATCTCCCCCGCCGTTAATTACCCGGAAAGTAAAAGCACTGACGGTGGCTATTATAATAAACAACGCTACAGCATATGTTGCACCATACCCATACTGGAAGTTCTTATAGGTGAGATTGTACAACTGCATAACCATTGTAAGCAGCGATTTATCAGGTGCTCCTCGCCCGTCTGTCAGAAGTGTCGGTATTTCAAAGTTCTGTAACCCGCCTATGAATGATGTTATAAATACGTACGTGAAGATTGGCTTCAGAAGCGGCATGGTAATCTTCCAGAAACGTTTCCAGGCGTTGGCGCCATCAACGATCGAAGACTCTATTACATCCCTGGGAATGCTCAGAATACCTGTGGTCAACAGAATGGTAGCATACCCGAACCACATCCACCAGATTATTGCTGCAACCGAGGACTGGGCCAATATAGGTATATGCAGCCAGTCAATTTTCTTTGAAAAACCAAGTTTCAGCAGGATCTGGTTTATAAACCCGTTCTGGTAGTCAAGGGCAAGGTATGAAAACACTGCAACGGATGACGATGTAACCAGGTTCGGAAAATAATAAACCGCTTTGAAAAACTGTTTTCCGCGCAAATGTGACTGAGCGAAGACAACAGCACAAATCAGGGCTACTCCCAGGCGGAAAAAGATATTCAAAAACCATATAAAAGAAGTATTGTAAATTGCCTTGTAGAAGTCTTTATCCTGCAGTAGCCGCCGGTAATTGTCCAGTCCGACAAAAACCCTTTCGTTTAAGCCGTCCCATGAATAAAAACTAAGATCAATGGTGTAGATCATCGGCAAAATCCTCATTATTACAAGGGCGATCATGAAAGGCAAAACAAACAGCAAACCTGTTCTGCCATAATCAGATTTTGAGGAGATAACCTTATTCATGTATTTGCGAAATATTCCTTTACGGAGTGATTCAACCTTGTTATCTGCTCCCGACATAAACCTCTCTCCCCTCCTTCAGCGACTGATTAATTGCATACCCTGGTGACATAATCTTCTAAGGTCTCAGTCAACAGAAATATTAAAGTCTTTAATTTGTCATTATTTTTTGATCCATTCAGCCATGTGAAGACCGAAAAGGGGTTCAGAACCGGTATTGTCAAGGTTGTAAAACGATTACCGAACAATCGCAAAACCCCTTTCCGTTAACTTTACAAAGCCAAATCTGTAATTTTCATATTTATTTCAAACCCGGAACATGAAATATGAGAAATGTCTTCCAAAAATTCTTACAGCATTTCCCTCAGTCTGCGAACTGACTCTTCAGCATATTCGTTATATTCATAAATATATATGTCCAGTGCCATTGCACCGTTGAATCCAACATCTTTCATGGCCCGGATTACAGCCGGCAAATCCATGTCACCGTCACCCGGCAGCAAATGGGTGTGTTCGCCTCGGTTCATACCTTCAACATGGGCATGTACTATTTTATTTCCAAGAAGTTTTATACTCTCGAACATATCCTCGTCAGTAAGAAAAGCATGGCCTACATCAAAATTACAGACCAGGTTATCGTACCCCATTTTCTCACATAAATTAAGAAAATCCTTAGTGGTGGTAATCAGGTTATGAACTTCAGGTTCAATGGCTATTTTAACGCCGTAACCGGATGCCAGTTCCAGAAGCTCTTTCAGGCGTTTTTCAAACCTTTCGGTATATTCTTCGCGTCTGTGATATTTATGAAAATGTTTTAAATCGGGAGTTGCGGTTATCAGTATGTCCGTACCATATTCCTGCATAACCGGTATGGTCTTTTTAATCAGCTCAAAATTGTCGTCATCATATACATAATCCATATGATTTCCGACCGAACCGATAACCATACCCAGTTCATCGCATAACTCTCTTGCATGTCTTGCAAAAAACCTTTCGGCATAATCGGGCCTTACGTTAAAATAGTAGTCCTCAAAGCAGAATTCTATTCCGTCGAATCCGACCTTTTTAAAAAAACGAACACATTCGTCAAATGACCATTTATGATTAAGACGTGAAGTTCTTCCTGTAATCAGCATTTCTTTCTCTCCTCTTATATTTTAATCATTGGCATGGTTCTGCCCTGTTTTCCTTACAGGCAGAATGTCCGGCAATAACTTACTTTTTATAATTCATATCCGAATGTCCAACCATATTGGAAACTCTGCCCTTCCATTCGGGTGAAACTTTGCTTACAGAACCGCCGGGCTTTTTTATCCGGCTGCTCCGTCAACAGCAACAGGAGCAGCCGTTTCCATTACCTAATTAATCAATGAGCGCTTACATGATTTGCGTGCGATAACTCGGGCGGTTCAGCGCCTATACTGCGTTGTGTCTAACGTACCGCAGGCATTCTGTAAATCTTCTTCAGCATCGAACCGTAACCCATACTGAAGCCGAAATCGGTTTACCCGGCATGCAGGTGCAACCAACCCGGGAAAATACAGTACCTAATTACGGGCGTTTCAGGTCGGGATAAATTGCAATCAGGTCATCGCAGTACTGAGCAATTGCTTCATCAAGTGTTTTCTGCCCGGTTATATACATATCAATTGCTGAGAACAGAATTCCCGTATTTGTAATGTTGTAGTTATAATCAGTGAAAAGCTCAGCCCTGACACCCTTTGCCAGTTCGTTGTTAAAGAATTCATAAACATTCTGGTTATTGCAGAATCTGAAAACAGGCAGTTTAGCAGTTTCTTCAGGCGGGAGTGCTGCAATGGTCTTTTGAACCTTGGGATTTGAAACATAGTCACCAAGCTCAGTCGCATACTTAAAGAGGAAATCTTCATTCGAGAAAACATAATTTATAAATGTATATGTCTCTTCCTTATGCTTCGTGCCCGGATAGATTCCCATCCATGTGCCTCCCATAGTACCTGGTACCGGCGGAGAAGCAAGCCCCCAGTCGCCTTCGGTATCAGGATATACCGGCATTAACTGGTAATTCAGTGCCCATGTGGCAGAAATCAAACAGAAGATTTTGCCTTCGGCCATAAGTGCCGAGAAATTCGGATTATCGCTCTTGGTCTTCTGATCCAGATCTTCGTCGTACAGAATCTTCGCGGTTTCAAAGTACTCAATCAGCATGGGATCAATATTTATCACACCATCTTTTACATAGGGATCCGACATGCTGTTTTCATAGATCGGACGAAGCTGATCAAAGGAACCTATCATTTTTATTTCACCGTTTGACAGTTCATTGATTTGACGTGCTACTTTAACTATAGAATCCGTATCCTTGAATAATTTGGAGATTTCATTAGGATCGTCTGTGCCGAAAAGTTCCCTGGCAAGACTACGGCGATAATAGATTGCAACAACCGGGCACTGCCATGTCAATGCACGCAATCCGCCATTTTCATCACTGCCTAATTCTATTGTGTACGGTTCAAGATTATCCAGCAGATGAGAGGCGTTATAAGGTTCTGCAAGAAGATTGTCATAATACTTGTCAGAGTTGGCAATCATCTTTATAAAATCCGTTTTCACCGTGTAAATATCCGGGACGTCAACACCTGCAGCTACTGCGGCCTGAACTTTGTGCTGATGTTCATTACCCGGAATAACGTCGAAATTGATTTTCACATTAGGATAGACTTCGTTGTAGTGTTTAATCATGAAATTAGGCTGATCTGAAGTATGCGACCACATGGTAAGAGTGGCTTTGTAAGATTCAGGATCAGCCATTCCGAATGCCGCTTTTTGTTCCCCCTCCTTTTGATTTCCTGAAGAACCGCTGTCCTTCGCAGTTTCGCCGTTACATGCACTGATGGATAGAAGCATAATCAGTGCCAGGACGAAAGCAAACACTTTCCTGATTTTCATGGTAGACCCCCCCAATTTAAAAATATTTATATTATCTCTTCATTGAGAGATAACCAAAAAAAGCGCAACATATCCCAGGAGATAACCAAAAAACATGTTATCTCTGTCCGGATAAAGCCACAAAAAAAGCAGTAAATCAATTTTTCTGCTTTATTTATTGATCACTGCTTTTTTTTGAGAATTTTCTGATGTATGTAAATTTGCAATCATCTCGATAACATCATCCATGTGACCTTCCATCAACTCTATGACTGTTTGACGATCACGGCGAATAATTGCTTTTGCAATATTCTCATGGAAACTGATACTTTTTACGCAATCAAACTGCAGAACAACATCCCGCAATGTATAATAAAGCATATGTCTTATTATGTCGGTAAGTTTTACGAATAACGTATTCCTGGTCATTTCAGCAAACAAAGAGTGATAATCAAGGTCTGCATTAAGGTAGCCGGTTTCATCTTTGGCTTTGTAATACTCTTTCATTTGATCGACCAGTTCCAGCAGCCTGCGAGCTTCTTCATCGCTACGGTTCTCACACACCAGATGTGCACTTTCCACCTGGATAGCCCGCTGCAGTTGAAACAGCATAATTGCATTATCCGTTCCAAGGACGACATGCGGAATCAGTATGTTCATATAAAATGATAAATCTATTTGGTTAACATAAGTGCCTTCACCCTGAACTGATTTAAGAAGGCCAAGAGCTGAGATGCGGTGTATGGCTTGTCGGATCGAGTTTCGGCTTACATTGAACTTCTCGCTCAACTCGTTCTCGGATGGTATTTTATCGCCGACTTTCCATTCCCCGGACGCTATCATATTCATCATACTTTCAAATACATAATCAACGACATTGATTCTGTTTATTTTCTCAATCATATAATTACTCACGTTTCCTTTCTGCAATATATTGGGAATGGAAATATTCCACTTATGTATGCAAGTAATCTGTGAAATTTGGCTAACTTGTAGTACAACTTACATCTCACATGCTACAATCATTATAACATATTATCCCCGCATGTCAACATATAATTTTGTATATTTTGACGAGAAGTCAGCTTTATCTTCCAGCGGGGTGAATTTCAGCTCTTCAGTATGTTTTTTCAGACGGATTCAAAAGTATTTGTTCGAAAGAATGCTTAACTTCGGTCATACTAATGGGTACAGCGCCGCTGCATTGTATTTGGTTGATTTGTCAGTAATCATTACCTATAATTAATCTGTAACAATACTTGTCAGCTAAACTTCTTAGCGGAGGGCCTTTTAATGTTAATCGAGTTTTTAAGAGGTTATGGAATATTATTCGCCTATTTCGTGGTTGCTATAATAACCGCACTTGCATTCAGGCGCCTTGTACTGCCCACCGAGGTATTCCGCAAGATCCTGCACATGATACTTTTATGTTCCGTGTTTGTCTGGGTATATGCATTCAATACCTGGTGGATATCTGCAATCGGGACAATGGTTTTCGTTGTTATGGTTTTTCCGATTCTTGCGATTGCGGAACGCAAACTTAAAACCTATTCCGAACTGCTTACAGAGCGCAAACCGGGCGAAATCAAGCGCAGCCTTATTGCAGCGTTTTCAATGTTTGCAGTATTGATTTGCGTTTGCTGGGGCCTGCTTGGACAGAAATACCTTGTAATAGCGTCGGTTCTTGCCTGGGGTTTGGGCGATGCCGCAGCGGCACTGATTGGAAAACATTTCGGGAAACACCATATTGAGGGTAAACTTGTTGAAGGCCGCAAAAGCGTTGAAGGCACTGTTGCAATGTTTGCTGTTTCCTTTGCCGCGGTATTGGTTGTGCTGATCGTACACGGTTCACTGAAATGGTACGGTGCTGTTCTGACCGCAGTAATTACTGCAGCGGTAAGCGCGGTGGTTGAGCTTTATACAAGGAACGGTATGGACACAATAACCTGTCCCCTGGCAGCAGCTGCAGTGTTGATAGCAATGATTTATTTATGGGGAGGATTGATTATTTGAAGCAGAAATCCGGAGAACGCACGCTCCTCGCTTCGGTATTACTGAGTTCACCCGGTCCCCTGGTAATCGGGATTTCCCTGATTTACGGCCGTTCATCCACTCAGCTTGCCGATTTTATTCGCCGGACATCGGAACTTATAGCATTAATCGTATCGTGGGCAGTGTTCCGCATCATAAACAGGAATGACGGTTTTGACGCTTCGCGTAAGGAAAAACTCGAACGTAATGCTAATTTGTGTGTAGGTGCGGCTATGTGCCTGTCAGGAACGGCGATGATTATCATGGCAATACTGTCTTCCGGCCCGGAGAAAGGCAATGTTATTCCCGGCCTGGTTATAGCTTTGCTGGGCGCTATAACCAACTCATGGTTCTGGCTGCGTTACAGGAAACTGAACCGCGAAAAACCAAATGCAATACTCTCTGCACAAAGCAGTCTCTACCGTGCAAAATCCCTTGTTGATACCTGCGTTGTAACAGCATTGGCATTTGTTACAATAGCACCGGGAACACCTGCTTCACTGTATGTTGATTTGATCGGTTCGATTATTGTAGCGGTGTATCTCATTATGAGCGGAATTACTACGATACGCGGAAAATATAATAAGGAACCCCGTACCTGACGTCAGGGTGTTCTTTCAGAGTACCTGCTTTTTCTGAAGCCATGGAAGCAACGGAATAGGTTTCACGGCTACAGCAGGACCCGACGGTAAAATATAATACATACATTGACTACAGGAACAATTCCGTATTTGGTTGCAGCGGAGGTGAATCTTTCACATTTAAAGTTATTTGCCCGGAAAAAACAGTTAAAAAAGAATTAGCCTGTATCGTTTATTACCATAAAATTTACGATACAGGCTTTAATATATTTTGACTATATATATTTTTAACATGCAGGCTATCTGTTATTATAGCTTAGTTAACCAGTCCGAGGGTATTTCTGTATACTCCCGGAGGGCCTATTTTTCATGGGACCTCCGGCATTAATGCGTATCGGTACGATCTGATGTCCAACGTTACGAAGTACCCGTTTATCTTTTTTTATAGGCAACCCACCTGATGCATTCATACAATACCTTGGCCGTTTCCTCCCGGGTGATATTGTTCTTCGGAAGGACTCTTCCCGTGCCGTCTCCCGAAAGAATATTGATTTGGGCCAGGTAGTTTACGGCATCAACTGCATAAGCCGAAACACTGTCCATATCCACGAACCCGGCTTTTTCCACATCATCGGGCACTTTGTCGGCGAAGACCCTGTAAATCAGTGTAAATGCCTCCTCGCGTGTAATCGGGCTGTTCACCGCGAGTAGCAGTTTGCCGTCAGCAGTTGCTCTTCCTTTCAGCCAGCTCTTTTCAACCGCCTTCCGGATATACGGTTTTTGCCATTCAGGCACGGTGCCCGCATCGCTGAACATTGACAGATCCATGTCAGAATCGAGCGCTTCACCTGTTGAAGCAACCAGCAGCTTAATAAACTCACCGCGTGTGATTTCCCTCTTCGGCGCGAAGTACAGCAGTCCGTCGTTTCCGTAGTATCCGTTGATGACATCGGCCAGTGCCAGTGCGTTTATTCTTGATGCCGACCACATCAAGCTGTCAACATCCTTGAACTCAACGGTCCTGCTGTCTTCAATGACTGCGAATCTTCCGAAATACTGGCTTGTAAACGTTACTGCACTGTTAATCGGGTCAACCTCGCTGTTTATTATCTTAACCCATCCGCCCAGTTTTTCGCTGTAAGCATATACGCTGATGCCGAACAAATCGGATACCTCCGATGCTTTATATGGTATCGTCACGGTATACTGCCCGGGTAACGCGTTGTCATGCCTGACTGCCTGGAACTGAACGATATCAGACACGAATCTCATGCCTTTCCCGAGGGTTGACTCATACCCTGAGGTATCGGGATCTTTTCCCAGTACAATGTAGTCTGACTGAACAAGGCTCTGCACCGGAATGCTTACTTTCAGGCCGTCCCTGTTGATATTATTGTCGGTCCGCGGATAAACAGGAATTGCCCATATGGCTGCTTTGCCGCTCATTTCCTTCCGGAATGCTGAATAAACGTCCCAATAGATACCGCTGCCAGGCGTGGGTTCCCAGCTTCCCTGTCCGGAGCCCGAATCTTCATCCGAACCCGGCGTGGGTTCAGGTTTCACATCTCCGCTTGCTATGTCCGACTTCATCAGGACATCGGTAAGGCTGAAATCGTCCCTGATTTCCCAGGTTGCGGATACAGCGTAATCACCGGTATATGAGCCCGGCATGAGAATCACATTTTCTGCGCTGCAGGTATCCAGGCGAATGTTTCCTTCATCGGTATAAAGCTGCCACTGAAGATTAGACTTCGGTATCCGGAACAAATCCTTTCCGTTTTCATCCTGCGCGACAGCATAGATTTCTACAACGGACGAATTACTGTTCACAACGGGGTTGAGTTTTATACTTCTCATTGACTGCAGCTTCTCATTATTGACCCTTACAACGGCCTCGGTCCCGTGTCCTGAACTGTCAACCGCTTTAACCAGGACACTGTATTCGAGCTTCCCTTTATCAGTTACAGGCCTTGTTACGCTGAAAGACCCGTCGGGATTAATATCGGCGCCTGTCAGTACATATTCCTCTCCGCCGTCTATGCGTACAGAAATCCTTGCACCATATTCGGTCTGCCCCGAAATGGTTATGCCTTCATCTGCATTGATAAGCTCACCGACTTCAGGTTTTTCCAGCTTCAGATCGGGCGGCGTTGCATCAACAACGATTTTAGTACTGTAAACATTCTTGTCGCCATACCCGTTCCTGGTTACCAGTTTCACGTAATGCTCCCCGTCGGTAAGGCTGAATTTCGCGTATCCTTTATACCCGGCGGTTTCGTTGTTCTGTATTATGTCTCCGAAGGGCATGTCATCAATATATACTTCGGTTTCAAACGAACACAGTTTCGGATCCGTCGTGTCCGGGTTTGTTATCGTATAGGCCAGCAGCATATCCTCATCGGCAGATTTAAAATAGCTGTATCCTGTACTTTCCTCTGTCAGTTCCAAAAGCCTTTCTCCGTTTCCTGCCTGTGTGATCTGGACATCAAGAACCGGCGGCTTCGGTATCGGGATCGTGACATAATCGGTATTCTGGGTGAATTCACTGGCCAGGTACGGGCTGGACGGGTCATTGACGACCGATACGAGTTTAACGCTGTATTCCCTGCCCGGTATGAATCCTTCGCTGTCCACAGGTACCCCGTAATTGTCTGTCATGGTCACGGTACCTTTCAGAATAGTGCTTATATGCCCGTTTTCAGCGGCAATGTATCCGCCGACGCCTTTTAATGCCCTGTAACCATATTCAGGCACTTCTTCACCGTTTACAGTCTTATATCCTGTAACAGTCCGCTCAAAAATAGTGCATACTACACCGTCTGCATTTTTGTCGACATCGGCTTCAAGAAGAAGGCCGCCGTCTCCTGCAGGCGTGAGACTGACATTGGTCGGCATTGCAAGCTGGTAAGGATTGCTGAATTCAACTATAAAGTCATCAACAATCTTTGACGTATAAATACATCCGTTCAGGGACTCAGCTTCCACTTTCAGTTTGTATCTTCCGCTTGTAATACTGTCGGGTATGCTGTAACTGCCTGCTATTTCGCCCGGGTCCATACCTGAGGTTATCGGGTAGCCGACATGCTCAACCCGGACCTCACGGTACCTGATCTGTCCGTATTCATCGGTATACTCCTCGGTTATCGGAGTTCCGTCCTCATTTGTAAGTGTTTCCTTCACAGGATTGCCCTCGGAATCGACAGGCACCAGTGCAAGGCTTACCTTCACATTATCTGTTCCTGATAACCGTAGATCTGTAATGTTAATTTTATTATTTATCGCGTCATAGCCGGCGGTAACACTCTGTATGCTTGCAGGAAGCGGTATCGTGAACATGGTTCCTGTTATTTCGGTGTCCGCGGTTATCTTCCATCTGCCCTCTTTTATTTCTCCGACCGGTATGGTGATGTATGCATAATCCTTATCGGCTTCGCTCATATACACGAGGTTTGCATGGCGGGCGTCATTCCACTCCTGTGTCCGGCTTCTGTCGAGTTCAACAAGCACATATTCCCCGCCTGAAGGTTTCTCGGCGGTAAAAACCGGTTTTTCCCCTTTTTCATAATCAATTCTCAGTACAATATACCGGCTCTCGTCCTGTGCCATTTCCGGTGTTACATCAAACTCGTATACATACGGATCTGCGGCTTCAAGCACGGCAAACGAAGGGATTCTTCCGTCAATGGGCAGATAGTCCTTATTGGTTGTAGCAATGGCCTTCGCACCAAGGCCGAAACCCATATAACCTTTCTCTCCCGTTGAAGGATCGGTTACCTCGGCAAGGGTCAGGAAACTTTGCGTACTGCTGTCCTTTATCGCCTTTGCCTTGTCCTTGTCATCATCACCGGTCTCCATGTCTTCTATCGCCGTTGTCACAAGATTGTCGATCTCGGAAAAGGATGAAAATGTAAAGTGTCCCGGTTTGAAATAATAGAGCACACCAGCTTCAAAAATCAGTATCTTTACGGCGCCGCCTATGTATTTGTCGCTCATTGCGACCTTTGCAGACGCAACATCACCGATTTTCGGTATGGTCAGGCTGACCTCTCCCACGCCAAGGAACGAGAACTTGGGTGAAGTGACAATCCTGATCGAAACTCCGCCCTTGATAAGATCCACAATGCTCACATTGACTCCCAGGGTCAGCCTGAAACCCTTGCTCCAGTTGGCACTCATGTATCCCATGAATTTAATCTCGTCAAATCCCACCGGCGTTCCGGTTATTGTCAGGTCGAAATTGGTTGCGGACGCAGCCAGGTCGCCCCTTAGGTAGACGAACTCTGCCAGTTTCATCATGACCATTACATAAATCGTCAGCGGTGGAACTGCGTCACCACCGTTCAGGGTTTCCGCAAGTCCGCTGAATCCTCCTCCAAGGCCGCCGAGGGACAGCACCGGGGTAATAATCGGTATAGAAAAACCTGAAATCTCGAAATAGAATTCATCGAGCATTATCGGGTATTTTTCCACTTCCCTGAAAGCTATCCTCAATGCCGACTTGATAGGCCCTACACCTACTCCGAGAGCAAGTTTGTACAGGTTTTCGTAAGTATTGATCGTAAGACCCATTTCAAAACCGCTTAGCTTTCTGGACGGCTTGCTTACCGGTTCGCCGCCCGAAGTGGTCATTGTCGAATCATCCTCATCAAACAACTTATGCATTGCGTCAGATATATCTTCCATGTCAGCGGTCAGGTTGGCTTGTGTTGTTCCGGCTATAACGGCAGGGTCATTATCCTCTTTTCCGCCGCCCGGCAGTATGCCTTCCGGTAGCTCAAACTCTATTGTAACAGCCACGCCGATAAAGCCCGGCTCTTTGTCCGGCCGTTCTCCGAACAGCACCGAATCAACACTGGCGGCAAATTTTCCGTCAAAGGCATTGATTTTATCCTTATTATTGTTTGAAAAGTCCTTGATCGCCTGTTTTACTGATTTTGAGCCTGATGAAGATGAACCGGAGCCCGGAGGCGTTGTGGACGAACCCGAGCCTGAAGAGGATCCGGAACCTGAGCCCGAAGAACCGGAACCGCCTGAGGATGAACCCGATCCTGCCGATGAAGAAGGATCTGTGGTCGACGTACCTCCGGACCCGGTGTTTGCCTCCGGTTTAAAGGCTTTTGCATCAAATCCCAGCGGAACCGACACCGACCCGCCGAAATCTATCGTATACCGCCCGTCGTCGGTTTTGCCAAGTTCACCGTATTTCAGATCAAAGAACAGGCCGTGCAGGTTCTGGACAACATAACCCAGACCCAGCAGCTGCAGCTGCGGGGTAAAACCAACATCATTCGTCTGCTGGTAATCATCGGTGTCATATGTCATATACCTGCTGGTATCAATGTCTATTTCAAACTGCCACTGCCAGATCTTCAGCGCGCTTACAACGCTGAGATCACCGTCGCCCCTCACTATAATATGCTCTACGCCGCCGATTTCCTCTTTTCTGATTGTCAGCGGAGTATTGCTCTTGTAATGAAGGATCCTGTTGATATTGACAGGGTCGGATGACTTGAGGCCGTCATATCCGACTACTTCCTCAGCTTTATTGAGAACGGGCTTAAACGTACCTCTCAGCTCGATAAGAACTTCATCCTTTTCCTCATCCAATGCCTCCTTATAGTCATCGAACTGCATCTCGGGAGGTTTGTCAGATGCGTTAAGCTGCGAAAAACATTTTATTTCATACTCGAAATCAGTCCTGTCCCCTTTACGGGTAAGCACTACGACACTGTAACCCCTGTCCTTGTACTCCTCGTCAGTAACCGATTCAACATACCCGGAAGATACAAAGTTGGGTATTCCGCGAAGGGCTTCACCGGTAAATTCCATATGTACCTTGAATCTTCCGACGACACCTTCCATATCCACTACAAACAGGATCTGCCTGTTTTTAACGTCAATACTGATATTTTCCGTATCCACCGGGACCTTCAGATTATCGTCCTGGCGGACAAGATAGACTTTCCATGCGCTTTTGTCCTGGAGGAGCGAAAATGCTTCCTGTGAACCTTCAGACTTGGCACCGGTTATCGTAACTACAGCCGGATCTTCATAATAGATTTTTGAAGGCGTTACAGAGACAAAGCTCAGCGACGGCATCTTGTTCTTAATTGAAGGAAGCGTGACAAACTTGCTTGCCGTGGCAGGATACGGCTGGCCTTCATACGAAACCTCCAGCATAACCTTGCGTACAATGCTCTTCTCCTGCGGTTTTGCCTTCAGCACGATCGGAATGGTGCCTGACACCATTCCCCTGCCGATATTCCCTACACTGATGACTTCATCCTCTTCCTTGCCCGATTCCACATACAGTTCAGGCCACTTTACAATATTTCCGTCTTCATCGTATTCCTTGTCCTGGAACTTCAACGTTATCTTTACATTTTCGAGGTTTACCGAATTGGGCGAAGTATTGTCAATAATCACATTCAGAACAACCCTGCCGTCGTCCTCATAACCCGTTCCGTCTGCATTGACTTTCAGGGGTTTTTCCTGCGTGACATTGATAATTATATCGTCAGCCTGAGTATCTGTTTCTGTGAATGCCCCTATACCATAAAAGGTTTCCACCCTGCCCGAAGCACCGGCGGCTGTACGAACCGGGTTCCAGACAAAGCCCACCGCGCTGTCGGCATATTTGTACGGGTTATAGTCGCTGGCAAAGTTGATGGAGGTATTCGGTACAAAATCCCACAGGGTATTGGCAAGGTTGAACCAGTGACCGACCTGGACAATGTCCGGCTTTCTTATATTGGTTCCTGAAACCGAACCGTAAGCCAGCGTGCTCGGCATGGAAATCGCATCTGCAATACGGTAATTATCCGGCACGTTCTCCCCTGAAAATACCGTTTCAAGTGAAAAATAATTCGAACTGCTGTTTAGAAAGAAACTCCCCCCGTCATTATCCAGACTGTCCGAAAAGGTTAGGCAAAATCAGCTTTTTAAGGTGCAATTATGTAAATTTATGATATAATGGATACATAATACCAATAATTGTGAGGCGCATCATGAAATATATAGAGGGTCAA
>Ga0134091_1001125_pt1 | contig 22062 bp, 22 predicted proteins | sample 2_5taG_FD_94451 | JGI IMG/M metagenome (GOLD analysis project Ga0134091, IMG submission 94451) | Switchgrass degrading microbial communities from high solid loading bioreactors in New Hampshire, USA - 2_5_20_6_A2 metaG | ecosystem: Engineered > Bioreactor > Semi-continuous > Anaerobic >...
AGGACAAAAACAAGTTATTACCAAGGCAGAAGAAGCGACAGATGGAAAACCGCCAAAAAGATATTCCAGGTTGCAGCCCCGATTTCTGTGAACAGGCTCATCCTTTCTGTAATAGGAACCGCAGAAAGCCTGATAATTCCCAGGAGACTGGTCCTGTACGGATATACCATGCAGGAAAGCTTGAAAGCACTGGGAAGACTGAGCGGTATGGCCGCGCCCCTGGTGTTTTTCCCTTCAATGCTTCCCGGCGCACTGGCCACTGCTCTCGTCCCTGCCATTGCAAGCGCCTTTGCTTCGAAAAGATATTATGTGGCAAACAGGCAAATCTCCCAGTCCATAAAAGTGACCCTGACAATGGGACTTGTCTTTACTTCCTTCTTTGCCTGCTGCAGCCGTGAAATCGCTGAGTTCATATATCCGGGCCAGGAAGTAGGGAAGATACTTTACATACTGTCCTTCACAGGAGTGTTTTTATACCTCCAGCAGACCATGCTTGGCATCCTGAACGGACTTTCCTGCGAAAAGACCATGCTCATAAACACTCTTATAGGAAGTGCGGTCAGGCTGGTTTTAATATGGTTCCTGATGCCTCTTTATGGAATTGAAGCCTATGTCTTCTCAGTCATAATAGGAAGTATTGCAGTAATCGTACTGGATTTCAGGGCGGTTATAAGAATTACGGGTATTTCAATAGATATAAGGGAATGGCTTGCTAAACCTGTGGTGAGCGCTTTAGCCGGCTCCTTTGCGGCAGTGCTTCTCAAGAATATGTTTGTTTTTCTACCCGCCGCATCCAAACTGAGATTTGTCTTTATAGCCGGAACCTCGTTCATGACAATAGTTCTGGCATTTTTCCTGACAGGGGTCATAAGGCGTGAGGATATAATGAGATGGACAGGGAACAGATTTATCAGGTGAAGGTTAAAATTCAAAGAAAAATATAGAAATCCAAAGAATTTATCAGCTAATTCCAGTAAAATGCCTGATTATTAGTCAAAAAAAGTCAAAATCAAGATTGAACTTTACAATAATGTGGCTTACAATGAAATCAAGGTCAAAGAAAGTCAAAATCAATAAACCAAAAATCAATAGTTTATCAATTTTTATGGAGGTGTTGCTGAATGTTCAGCTTGATTCCTTATTCCTGGAGACGCGGCAATCTGTCAAGAAGAGACGACTTTTTTGGAATAGACAGATTTTTTGAAGAGTTCTTCAAAGATCCTTTCTTCACAAGATGGTCAGCATTGACAAGCCCGATCCGTACAGACGTCAGGGAAACCGACAAGGAATACATCATAGAGGCTGAAATGCCCGGTGTAAGAAAAGAGGATATTATCATTGAAATCAAGGACAATATGCTGACGCTTGGTGTGGACGTCAAGAATGCGACTGACAGGGAAGATGACGGCTACATCTGCAGGGAACGCCACATGGGCTCATACAGGAGAAGCTTCCACATTGACAACATTGACCATGAAAACGTGAAAGCCAATTATAAGGACGGCCTCCTTACAATAATCCTTCCAAAAGAAAAGAGGGAGGAGAGAGGAAAGAGAATTAAAATAGATTAACATGTTTCCCTGCAGACAGCCGCTGATATATAAAGCTGACGGTTAACCGGTCCGTCAGCTTTGTTTTTATCCCAGGCAAAATAATTACTGATCGGGCATTTTTGTTATAATATATCCTGTACCCTTGTTAAGGGTTTTTCTTGCATGCCAGGTTACATAATGTATAATTGTATTGTTGCTTTGTATATATTAAGGAAATGACTATTACGGTGATTTAAATCGCCCGACAGCCTAATTAATCCTTATGAACAGGAAGTGCTTGAATGAGACTTGTAGCTGATTGTCACCTTCATACCACTGCCAGCGGCCATGCCTACAGTACCATTGCCGAATATGCAAAGGAAGCAGCGGAAAAAGGGCTTGAACAGATTGCCATGACCGACCATGGCCCCAGTATGCCCGGCACCAGCGGTATTCTGCATTTTGATAACCTGAAGGTAATACCTGAGAGCATGTACGGTGTTGAAATACTGAAGGGCATGGAGGCTAATATCATCGATTATGACGGCTCCCTGGACACCGGTCATCTTGACCTTTCCAGGCTACAGGTGCTTATAGCAAGTTTTCATGACCTTATTCTGCCGGGTATTAACCGGGAAGAAAACACCAGGGCCATGATAAATGCCATGAAAAACAGGTACGTCAATATCCTGGGACACCCTGACGACAGCAGGGTAGAGCTCGATTACAGTGAACTTGCAAAAGCAGCCTCGGATTTTGGGGTTCTGATTGAGGTGAACAATTCTTCTTTAAGACCCACATCCTTCAGGCTCAACGCTGTTGAAAACTATGAGAAGCTGCTTGAAGAGTGTGAGAAGCATAAGGTATATATAATAATAAACAGTGACGCTCACATTCACACGGATGTCGGGGAATGGGGCGAGGCGCTGGAACTTGTAAAAAGACTTAGATATCCGAAGGAATTGATAGCCAACGCGAATATCCTTAGACTGAAAGAAAGGCTTAACATAAGGAGATAGACTGTATGTTCGAAAAACTTGAAGCAATTGAGAACCGTTTTGAAGAACTTAATATGCGGCTGGCCGATCCCAGTGTCATCAATGACCAGGAGCAGTATACCAAACTCATGAAGGAACATTCCGAGCTCTCTGAGATTGTTGAAAAATACCGTGAATACAAGACATATGTCAAAAATCTTGAAGAAGCGAAGTCAATGCTGGAAGAAACTGATGACAGGGAATTTGAAGAAATGCTTCAGAACGAGATAAAGGAAGCACAGGCCGGGATAGAGAAAACAGAAAGGGAGCTCAAAATCCTGCTTATGCCCAAAGATCCCAATGATGAGAAAGATGTCATCATTGAAATCAGGGCAGGAGCAGGGGGAGATGAAGCCTCGCTGTTTGCTGCCGATCTTTACCGCATGTATACCCGGTATGCCGAAAAAAGGGGCTGGTCCTACAGTCTCATTGATTCCAATCCTACCGAGATAGGAGGCTTTAAGGAGGTTATATTTGAGATTGAGGGCAGGGGGGCATACAGCCGCCTGAAATTCGAAAGCGGCGCCCATCGCGTACAAAGGGTCCCCGAAACCGAATCAAGCGGGAGAATACATACATCCACTGCAACCGTGGCAGTTCTCCCTGAGGCCGATGACGTACCGGAAGTTGAAATTAAACCGGGAGATATTGAAATAGACACATTCAGGGCTTCAGGCGCCGGCGGGCAGCACGTCAACAAAACTTCCTCAGCCATCAGGATAACCCATTTGCCCACCGGTATTGTCGTAACCTGCCAGGACCAGCGTTCACAGCACAAAAATAAGGAAAAGGCCCTGAGGGTCTTAAAGGCAAGGCTTTATGAAAGGGAACTGATGAAGCATAACGCAGAGCTTGCCGAAAACAGGAGAAGTCTTGTTGGAACAGGCGACAGAAGCGAAAGAATAAGAACCTATAATTTCCCGCAGAGAAGGGTGACAGATCACCGGATCGGAGTTTCCATATACAATATTGAGCAATTCATGGACGGAGATCTTGACGAAATTATCGATCAGCTCATTACAACCGATCAGGCCAAAAAATTGACGGGAAACGGTGAATGAGGAACATGGGGACAGTTCCTTGTCTCTTATGGCTCTTAAGAAGCGAAGGAAACGGAACCGTCCCCCGTCCCGGATGAAGGAAACTTAAATGGCTTTTATTTCAGAACTTGCATTTAAGATTGTTTCCGAACAGAGGATAAGGTACGACAAAGACCTGTATTCCGCTTGCATAGGGCGCTATTGTATATAAAGGATAGAATATTGCAATTCCCTCTTCTGTAAGGTAATAATTTTTCTCATCGAAATGTTTTGCGATATTGCCCCTCAGATTGTCGAAATAATCGGCTTTTCCGCGGATTTTTCTGCGTCTTGCTTCAGCTTCGATGAACTCCAGGATGAAGTACTTGTAATTGAAGCCTTTTTCGAACAGGGAAGACAGCTCCATCAGCCTGTTGTTTTTCATATCCCATGTGTTTGCGGTCCGGGTTGTCGTGCCATGGGCTCCCCCGGTGAATTCATAGATATCGTAGTATAAGCTGATGTAAGGTTTTTTGCAGTATGTCACTTCGAATACCTGGTTGAAGGTGTAGCTGTTGAAGGGGAAATTCTGTGCTTTGGACTGATTGTAGTGCCTTACGGCATCCCGATAGAGTTTTGATGCGGCATAACGGTAATTCTGGCGGGCTCTCTGCCTGTAATAGGAGTTAAATGTCATGCTGCCGGGATACTGATACGGCATAATAAAGGGATAATCGATCTTGATATCGACCATCTGTGTCCTGTCATAATATAATTTATCCTTAATGGTTTGGGTTTTTATAAAATCACATTTCATTGCATACCACCTCAAACCATTCTATTAAGGTGATATGCATTTTGTGCCCGTCCACTCAATGCAGGTTTATAGGCAGGTTGATTGTTTCATTTTCCTATCTGCAGCCCATTTTCACCTGTTCGGGTTATTTATCCCACATATTATAGGGATGATGTATCAGACTGACATTATAATATTTCGGGTCAGATGTGACTTCCTTGCCGGCCCAGGGGGGTTTTTCAAAAGTTTGATTGCTGTCTTCAAGTTCCACTTCTGCAATCACAAGACCCTGGTTTTCATCCAGAAACTCGTCAACCTGCCATATAAGGCCTTTATAAGCCAGTGTGTACCGGTATTTTCTGATGATGGGTTTCTTGCATAAAGACAACAGAATTTCAGCGTCCGGCAATGGTATGGGATATTCAAACTCATAGCGTTCCAGACCATCTTTTTTGCTTTTTATGGTCAGGAATGCACTGCCGCCGCATATTCTTACCCTGACGATCCTTTCGGGATCATCCGACAAATATCCCTGCCAATATAAGCTTCTTTCAGCGTCTTTTTTATAATCATCGTCAGTAACCAGAAATTTGCGTTCAATTTCCAGACTCATCGTTTGCTCCTGCTTCCTTTTCTAATCTTCAAACCTGGACAGGGATTTGATTGCCATAAATCCTAAGATAAACGCGGCAACTGACATCAGGACGGAACATACCCACCAGAAAGCATCCGCTCCTGCAGGAATTGCGGGCAGTATTTTGTCACGGAAAATCTCGGCCGTTGAGCCAAGTACAAATCCGATAATCATACAGTAGGTCTGGTGCGGGAATGTTTTCAATGTCCATTCAATTGGTTTTGTAATCAGGAAAACTCCGATGAGAGTTGCAATTCCCAAAATTCCGATGTAAACAATGTCAAACTCGGTTATTGCCGTGAGCATGTCATCATACATTCCAAGTACCAGCAGCATATGGGACGTACTGATGCCCGGAAGCACCAGTGCCAGGGCGATTACTATGCCTGTGACTAGTATCATTATATAATGGACAATTCCTGAACCGGGAGTGACATTGAGAATTCCTGCCGGAATAAACCCGATGCCTGTTACAATAAGAAGACCCAACAGAAAATAAAGGACGGAGGATAACCTTATGACGGATTCCCTGGCTCTGTTGTACAGAGCCGGAATGCCACCCACTATCGCCCCCAGGAAAAACACCGATACGGGGAGCGGAAACTTTTCAAGCAGCCACTTGATCAAAAAAGAAAGGGAACCGATACCTGCAGCGGCTCCTATGCCAAATTTCAGAAGGAATGACATATTGCCTTTTATATCCTTGAAAAAGTTACTGATGGAACTTATCAGCCTGTCATAAATCCCGAGCAGAATGGCCATGGTACCGCCGCTGACACCCGGAACGCTCATGGATGAGCCTATGGCATATCCTTTTAGTATAATTGTCAGATTATCTTTTAACTTGTTCTTCATCCCAATAAACTCCTCTTCATACCATGTATTTGTGCTGTACCAGAATCCAATATCCTGTTTATTCCGCATTATCTTTCAAATTCAGGTTATAACATAAAAATCTTATAACAAGATTGTATAATACTGCAACTGTTTTTCCCGGAGCAATGATTTTTCCTGCTTATATGCGTTATTTTATAACCACTTATTTCCGGAATTAAGACCACTCCTGTTATAACAAGCCAGCTGTCTTCCGTCCTGTTTCAGTTCCCTGTCCTCAGGCATAGTATGTTAGTAGTATTGAAAAAGCATCTTTGCGAATAATCGGGGGCAATGTCATGAAAATCCGGAATCTTAATTTTTTTGCGAATCTTATTCTTTCCAGAACGCCTGATGCAAAGGCCGAAGTGGTTGGCGGTCCTCTTGGTCCGAATATCAGGGGCACGGTTAATTTTTACCGGATATATAATGGCACTTTAGTGACAGCCGAGATCTACAATCTGCCGAGAATGGTGCCGGCTCAGGGTTCAAGTCCCCCTGTCGGGCCTTTCGGTTTTCATATACATGAAGGCGATTCCTGTGTCCCGGGAGATCCCCAGGATCCCTTCCAGTCAGCAAGGGGACATTATAATCCGACAGGCATGACCCATCCGCTGCACAGCGGGGACATGCCTGTACTGTTTTCGGACAGCAACGGGTATGCATTCCTGGCTTTTTACACAGACAGGTTTACACCCGATCAGGTGGTGAACAGGACGGTAATCATCCACCAGAATCCCGACGACTTCAGGTCCCAGCCTGCGGGAAACGCCGGAAAAAGGCTGGCCTGCGGGGTGATTATGGCTGTATGATATATGACAGGAGACGGTCCCTCCGCAGCATTCGGCTGTTCTCCATGGGTAGCCTTGCATACGCTTTTGGCCATGATGTTTGGAAGTGATTTTTCTCGCAGTAAGAACTTAATATCCTAAGAGCGAACATGACAAGAAAACGTATTTACAATTTGTTTTGCTTAATCCAGGGACAAGGTACCTGTCCCCTTGTCCCTGTGCCCTGACCCTATAGTGCGAGCTTGTAGATATTGATAATATCCTGCTTGCTGAGCTTCTTAAACTGTCCGACCGTATAACTGTCGGACATTGTGCATTTATCGGCCATCTCTTCAATCCGGGTATGGTCTATGCCGGCCTGTTTCAGCCTGACGGGAAGGCCTATTGAGGAAAAGAAACTCTCGAGGGCAGAGATACCCTTAAGCGCCATTTCTTCAAGATCAAACAGATTATCATCCACATTCCATACCCTTTTGGCGAACTGGGCAAACCTTGCGACATCTTCTTTGTAGACATATTTCATCCATGCCGGGAACACTATGGCAAGACCAGCACCGTGCGCAATGTCATAAATGGCGCTTATTTCATGCTCAATCATATGTGAAGCCCAGTCACCGACTCTTCCCGTATCCAGAAGGTTGTTATGAGCCACTGTTGAAGCCCACATTATTTCAGCCCTTGCATTGTAGTCTTTCGGGTTGGCCAAAGCTTTGGGGACATTTGATATGACAGTCTTGAGGGTTGCCTCAATCAGCCTGTCGGTAAGTTCCACATTTCTGACCCTTGTAAAATACCTTTCCATAAGGTGGGCCATGATATCCGCACAACCGCAGGCTGTCTGGTAATCGGGGAGAGTGAAGGTAAGCTCAGGATTTAATATTGAGAATACAGGGTACATTACATCGGATGTAAGCCCAAGTTTATACCATCCGTCCTCATTGGTGATAACTGCACTGTCGCTGGCTTCGCTGCCTGCCGCCGGGATGGTCAGCACAGTTCCGACAGGGATGGTTTCTTTTGGCACGGCCTTGCCCGTGAAGAAATCCCAGACATCTCCGTCATAGGGAACTCCCACCCCAATGGCCTTGGCGGTATCTATAACGCTGCCTCCTCCTACGGCAAGGATGAATTTGATGCCATTTTTCCTGCAGATGTCTATCCCTTCATATACCAGTGAAAGCCTCGGATTTGGCTTGACTCCTGAAAGCTCAGTCACATCAATGCCCGAATCCCTTAGTGACTTCATAATCCTGTCATAAAGCCCCGTTTTTTTGATTGTACCTCCGCCATAAACCATAAGTATCTTGTCTGCATACCTGGCTGTTTCCTGGCCAACAAGGTTTTCAGTGTCCTTTCCGAAAATTATTTTTGTACAGTTTTGGAAAACGAAATTATTCATTCATATACCCCCTAACCGTTAAATTGCGCTTGTTGCCATGCATTTCCCAAACGCATCCAATTATTATATTACCTCAAACCCTGTATACTGAAGCAACTTATTTCCTGCGAGCTTACCTGCATGTCCTCACCTTTCGCTTTTAAATACATAAGCTAATAATATAGGTACAAACTTGTCGGATGGAGGCAGATTATGAAGGTAGTGATTCTCTGCGGTGGCAGGGGACTAAGGATGAATGAGATTACCGAAGATATTCCGAAGCCATTGGCCCCTGTGTGCGGGAAACCTATGCTATGGCATATCATGAAAATCTACAAGCATTATGGCTTTGATGAGTTTATTCTGCTGCTCGGTTACAAAGGCGACAAGATAAAGGAATATTTCATGGATTATAAGTGGAAGAATCACAGTTTCGTTCTGAATACAAAAACCGACGACGTTAAGCTTCTTGAGGAAAGCGAAGACTGGAACATCGCCTTTCTGGACACAGGCTTTGAAACCATGACCGGCAGCCGTATAAAAAGAGCGCAAAAGTATATAGGAAATGAAACCTTCATGCTTACATACGGAGACGGTCTGTCGGATATTGATTTAAGAAAGCTCCTTGCCTATCATCGGGAAAAGGGGAAGATTGCAACTGTAACCGGTATTGACAAAAAGACCCAATACGGAACATTGACAATTGAAAACGGAATAGCAAGGTCATTCAGGGAAAAGAAGGCTTCGGGCGGAATAATCAACGGAGGTTTTTTTGTCTTTGAACCGGAAATTTTTGATTACCTGGACGATGACACCAACTGCATGCTGGAGCGGGAACCTCTTGAAAGGCTTGCAGCCAAAGGACAACTGGCCGTGTACATGCACGACGGCTTCTGGACTGCATGTGACACCTATAATGATATTCTGAACCTTAACAAAGAGTGCGAAGGGGGAAGCAAGCTGTGGAGAGTGTGGGAGAAAGATTGAATTTCTGGAAAAACAAGAATGTGTTCATTACCGGATGCACGGGTTTTTTGGGAAGCTGGCTTGCAAAAGAGCTCGTAAACAGAGGAGCCAATGTCACGGGACTTGTGCGGGACAGGGTTCCCCGTTCAAATCTCTATGACGGGGAAGAATACAAAATAATGAATTTCGTGTTTGGCGAGCTTGAGGATGAGGTTTTGCTGGAAAGGACCCTGGGCGAATATGAGATTGACACGGTATTCCATCTGGCAGCCCAGGCAATCGTTGGCGTTGCCAACAGAAATCCTCTTTCCACTTTCGAGACAAATATCAGGGGCACCTGGAATGTGCTTGAAGCGGCAAGAAGAAGTCCTTTGGTAAAGAGGATTGTGGTGGCATCCAGCGACAAGGCCTATGGGGACCAGCCCCGGCTCCCCTATGACGAGACCATGCCCCTTTGCGGCAAACACCCCTATGATGTGTCCAAAAGCTGTGCAGACCTGATAAGCCAGGCATATCACAAGACCTACGGACTTCCGGTCTGTATAACCCGTTGCGGAAATCTGTTCGGTGGCGGGGACCTGAACTTCAACCGTATCATACCACAGACCATAAGAAGTATAATACACGGTGAAGCGCCGGTTATCAGAAGCGACGGCACTTTTATAAGGGACTATTTTTATGTGGAGGATGCCGTAAATGCTTACCTCCTTCTTGCAGAGAAGATGAATGAACTTGGCCTTGAAGGTGAAGCCTTCAATTTCAGCAATGAGGTTCAGCTCACGGTCCTTGAACTTGTAAACAAGATACTTGAACTTATGGAAAGCAACCTTGAGCCCATAATATTGAACCAGGGCTCCAATGAAATACGCCATCAGTATCTGTCGGCAAAAAAGGCAAGGGAAATTCTCGGATGGAAGCCCGTTTACACCATTGAAGAGGGCTTAAGGAAGACCATAGCCTGGTACAAAAAATATTTTGGACAGGAGATGGTTTTGTGAGAGCAAGTGTAATCATTCCCTCATATAACGCGAAAGAGAGGCTGGAACTTAACCTGCGTGCTCTTAACGAGCAAACTTATGACAGGGAAGACGTGGAAGTGATTGTCATAGACAATGGTTCCACCGATAACACCATGGATTTGCTTGACAAATTCCGGCTTAAATATCCGATGAAAGTCGTACGCATCGAAGGCAACAGGGGTATCGCCTTTGGCCGGAATGCGGGGATATATGAGGCCAGGGGCGATATCCTGATATTTCATGACAGCGACATGATTGCATCCAGGGATTTCATAAAAAATCATATTGAGATACATACGGAACCTGGCATTGTAGCATGCGGGGTATTCTGGAAGAGGATTTTCACTTTCTTCTACAAGGCTTTCAGCCCTTACCAGCTCTACAATTTCGAAAGAATTATGAGGGAAAACGGGATGCCTGAAACATATACGGAGAACACACAGGTATTAAAGCCCAAAAAGGTGACAGCAGAAGAACTCATGCCATGGAGTTTTGACCTGGATTTCGGATTTGTTGAGGATCTGAAAGAAATTGTCAGAAAACATGGCAATAACCTTACAGATTACTATTTGCCCTGGAGGTTTTTTATTACCAACAATCTTTCTGTTGACAGAAAAAATGTTATTGATGTGGGGATGTTTGACAACAACATTGTAAGATATGGGTACGAAGACTATGATCTTGGGGTAAGGCTTTTCAAATCCGGCTGCAAATTTGTCATGGCGGACCATATCATAAGCCTTCACCAGGAACATCCGGGAAATTACAAGCCCGATGATCTTTTCGTAAATGTCAACTATATGTGCGAAAAGTACAACAACATATATTTCATCGATGTACCACTGGTATGCCTGAGCGACAATCTTTCCATTGACAAGACAAAACTGAATGAAATAGTCAGGGACATTTACAGACTTCTTCCAAATAAAGAATACCACGATATTCTCCAGTTGTTCCTGGATCTTTTGCAGGTAATACGGAGAAGGATTTTTGAAAATAAGGAACCCAACAGGTCGCTTATGGCAAGGATAGGGGAAATGCTTGGGTATTACATTAAAAAAGTTATCTATATAAAGAAAAAGGAAGGTGTGCCGTATTTCACAGACCAGTTATACGACCTGTTCAAATTGTCTTTTGACATAGATTTTGGGAGAATGGTGAAATTCAGCGAGGAAAAGGAGGTTACAGAGTGAAAAGGTATCATTTCACAACAGTGGTTTCGCAGGACCATTTTTTTAAATTCATGGCCCTGGTTTCATCCCTGAGGCATGTATGCAAGGATTTCATACTTTATGCGCTATGCGTGCATGACATTGTTTATCATATATTGAGCAAAATCCGGGTTGATGGTGTCGTACCTGTAATGCTGAGTAATGTTGAAGGTGATGAACTGAGGCGCATCAGACATAACAGGCATTTCCATGCCTATTGCTGGACCCTCAAACCAGTATTTTTAAGCTATGTCATGGAAAAATACCCCGAGTGCCAATATTTCGCGCATCTCGACGCAGATCTGTTTTTCTTTGACACCCCCGACAATATTTTCAATGAAAACCCTAATGCTTCGCTGTATTTGACACATCATCGCAATTCGAAGGATTTTCTGAAGTATTATGGGGTGACAGGATATTTCAATACCGGATTCGTAGGGGCAAGAAATGATGCAACGGCATTAACGGCCATAAACAAGTGGAAATACCAGTGCATAGAATACTGTCCCATAACCGAGGACCGCATAAGACACCTTTTCGGAGACCAGCGGTATGTGGAAAGCTGGCCGACCGAATATACGGGTGTCCATATAGTGCAAAGTTACGGGGCCAATACTGCCGTGTGGAATATACAGAACTATGAAGTAAGCATCAGGAACAACAAGGTATACATAAATGAGTATCCGCTGACCTTCTATCATTTTTCAGGACTGACCATAATAAGCAGGAAAGAGTTCAACCTGAACTGGTATTACCGTATTGAAGATGAGAGGGTTCTTAATTTTATCTATAAACCGTATATTATTACGCTGGTCAACGTAATGAAGGACATGGAAAAACATTTTCCATGGTTCAATGCAGGTTTCCTGCCAAGGGAATATACTCCCGATACCCATTATTTTGTTATGGAGGATCAATAAACAAAAAAGGGCAGTGCCGCATAAGTATGAAACGATTCCGGAACCTAGCAGAACTGCCCTTGCCATAACCTGTTGAATTATTTTGCCTTGCGATCGTCCATTGGAATGTATTGTTTCCTCGGAGCGATACATTTGTAGGCTGGCCTTATAATCTTTCCTTTGTTGACCAGTTCTTCGATGCGGTGAGCGCTCCAGCCCGAAATCCTTGCTATCGCGAATATGGGCGTATAGAGCTCAACCGGAATATTCAGCATTCTGTAAACAAAACCGGAATAAAAATCAATGTTTACGCTTACGCCTTTATAAATCTTGCGGCTTTGTTCTATCAGCTTGGGTGCCAGTGTCTCAATCTTGGAATAGAATCTGAATTCCTCTTCCAATCCTTTCTGATGGGCAAGCTCTTTCACATATCCTTTGAAGATTTCTGCCCTGGGATCGGAGATGGAGTATACGGCATGTCCGATGCCGTAAATTAGACCTGACCGGTCAAAGGCTTCCTTGTTCAGTATTTTGTTGAGATAGTTTGCTATTTCTTCATCGTCTTCCCAGTCACGGACATTTTTCTTGATGTCTTCAAGCATTTTGACAACCTTTATATTGGCGCCTCCGTGACGAGGCCCCTTGAGGGAACATAGCGCTGCCGCCATTGCCGAGTAAGTGTCTGTTCCCGTTGAGGTCACGACATGGGTGGTAAAGGTGGAATTGTTACCGCCGCCATGTTCGGCATGGAGAACCAGGGCCAGGTCAAGAAGCTTGGCTTCCAACGGTGTAAAATTGCTGTCCAGCCTGAGCATGTGCAGTATATTTTCTGCAGTGGAATAGTCTTCCCTGGGACTGTGGATGCAAAGGCTGTTATCCTGATGATAATGGTTGTAAGCCTGGTATGCATATACTGCCAGCAGCGGGAAACATGCTATCAGGTACAGACATTGGCGCAGAACATTTTTTATGGAAATATCATCGGGATTGTCATCATAGCTATACATCGAAAGCACGCTTTTTGAAAGGGTATTCATCATGTTTTTGCCCGGTGCTTTCATTATTATGTCTCTGGTGAAGTCTTTGGGAAGTTTCCGCAAAGCTGCAAGATTCTTCTCAAAAGTCTTCAGGGTGTCCTTATCCGGCAATTCGCCAAAGAGAAGCAGGTATGTCGTTTCTTCAAAGCCGAACCGGTTTTCGCTCATAAAACCCCGTACGATATCCTCAATGTCATAACCTCTGTAATATAATTTTCCGGGACAGGGAATCATCTCGTTCTCGTCAATGATATAAGAATGTACTTCACCTATTTCTGTAAGTCCGGCAAGCACACCCCGGCCGCTGATATCCCTCAATCCTCTTTTAACATCATACTTGGCATAGAGTTCGGGATCGATGATATTGCAGGTTTCAGCTTTTGCCGTAAGTTCTTCCAGCCACTCCTTGTTGAAGTTCATTACATCACCACCTTTAAGAAAAATGAAAATTAGATGAGATGAAATAAGATCATAAAAAAGAAGACTATAAATTAAATTATATATGATTTTCCGGCTGCATTCCATAAAATTATAAAAATTAATTGGCCTGCCTGTGCCGGATGGCCTTTTTCAGGATATCGGACCTGATACCCTCGTTATCGGTTGTAAAACTGCAGGGATACTGGCTTTTGCATTCACAACATTCGATATACTGTTTAGCTTCTGTTTGTTCTCGCTTGTCATAAAGAAACGGATAAAATTCTTCCCTGTTCAGGGTTCCGGGCTGGTCTGAATCAATTAGATAGGAATAAACATATTTGGCTTCGTACTTCGCAATCAGTTGATGGCTTCCGCATGCCGGACAGAAAAATTTGTTGTTTTTCATACCTCAACCTCGCTTTTTACAGAAAATTTAATTGCTTTTAATTAGTGTGCACTTTATATGAAAAAATTAATAATCATGGCATGATAAACAGAATTTCAGACACTGGAAATTGATGCTGACTGCTGTCATTAAGGTGAACAAAAAATTTGAATAATCATCTGCAGTATCTCAGAATGGTATATAATCAATAAGAGGCCAGTGAAGATTTTATTGAGGCGGTGAAACGATGGACAACAGGTTAATAGTTACTTATGGAGAAGATCCGTTTAAAATGGTAAAAGAGGTTCTGGAAAAGGCTGATTTGAAATCGCTTATACCAAAAGGGGCAAAAATCGGCATAAAACCTAATCTTGTCGTGTCGAAACCCTCTTCGTCGGGTGCGACCACATCACCGGAAATGGTTTCTGCCCTGACAGAATATCTGAAAGCCCATGGATTTGACGACATTGTCATACTTGAAAGCTCATGGATAGGCGACAGTACCGGCAGAGCCTTTAAAGTCTGCGGCTACGAGGATATTTCCAAAAAATACGGTGTACCGCTGTTTGACATAAAAAAGGACACATACAGCACAAGGTCGTTTAACGGGCTTTCCATGGAGATAAGCGATAAAGTTCTGGATATTGATTTTTTAATCAACATGCCGGTATTGAAAGGCCACTGCCAGACTTATATAACCGGTGCCCTGAAAAACATGAAGGGATGCATATCCGACAGGGAAAAAAGGCGATTCCACACATTGGGGCTCCACAAGCCCATAGCGTATCTGAATAAGGTAATCAAATCCCATTTTATTCTTGTGGACGGCCTTTGCGGTGATCTGGATTTCGAGGAAGGGGGAAATCCAGTAAAAATGAACCGGATTTTCTGCGGAACCGATCCCGTGCTTATAGACGCCTATATTGCGGCCTGCATGGGTTACAGGCCGCATGACATTGATTATATAAAACTGGCAGCCGACATAGGGGTAGGAAGCTGTGACATAGAAAATGCGGAAATAATAGTGGTCAGCAGGGACACAACAACAGCGTCCCCTTCATCCTTAAGAAAGGTACAGCAGCTTGCGGGCTTCATAGATCAAAAGGATGCCTGCTCCGCCTGCTATGCGAACCTGATACAGGCGCTGGCAAGGCTCAATGAAAGAGGGATGCTCAGGCATTTGAAAGGCAGGTGCATAAAAATCGGGCAAGGGTATAAGGGCATTGAATGTGAAGGAATAGGGATAGGAAACTGCACAAAAGGGTTAAGCCATAATATAAAGGGCTGCCCGCCTCCGGCGTCTGACATACTTGAATTTTTGCAGGACAAGGTTTTATATAGATAAGGAATCACAAAATCCTGAACATGCTGTAACAATAATTGACACTTCCCTGATTTGAAAACTGCTTGACACTTGTCTTTTGGCATGTTACAATTTTCAGGCAGGCTTGAGGAAGACTTTCAGCCGCACATTCGGAACTCAATAATACATGCAGAAAAGGTTGACCTGGTCTAAGGCGCAACGCTGTATAAACAATATGGAGAAGTCGCCTAGTTGGTCGAGGGCGCACGACTGGAAATCGTGTAACCGTCAAAAGCGGTTCGAGGGTTCGAATCCCTCCTTCTCCGCCACACTGAATAACTTTGGGAATTGCTGTACAACAGCAATTCCCATTTTCATATATTCACAATAAAACACTTTTGTGACCGTTCAGGAAAAACAGGAATAGCATATAATATGATTATTGTCGACAAGGTGGATTGTGTGGACTGTATTGCAATTTATGATTCGGGGAATTATGCCTACAGGATGAGCAGATTTTTTGAGCAGCAGGGACTGTATTTTGAGGTAATTTCCACACCGTGCAAAATCTCCATGAGCGGATGCGGATATTGCCTTTTGTTTCCTATTGAATATCTGAATGCTGTGGTTTCCCAGAGCCAGGCCTGTGGCTGCCCGGTAAGGGAAGCATATAAGATTGAGGAGAGAGGCGGTAAAAAAATATATACCAGAATTTTTTAGACAGAATCCTGCTTAATCAGAATTTATATCAGGCCGTATCCGTGCGACTTTTATCAAAAATACAAATGCTGAAGCAAAAATAAAATAGGTATAGAACGTGGTGTTTTTTTGTATTACTATGTTCTAAAGGACATAATTAAAAACACAGGAGGAAGAATCTTGCCGGATCTAAACGAAATACTCGACAGAATGAAAACCTTGTCAGTGGAAGCAGGATACGAGATTTTACGACATTACGCGAGAGAAACAGAAGTAGAATACAAAAAGGATAATTCACCTGTTACAAGCGCTGATAAAGCTGCAAATGATATTATAGTCCGGGGGCTTGAAGGCTCCTTTGCCCATATTCCCGTGCTGGCCGAGGAATCTGCAGATGATTTGTCCAGGCTTCAAAGCAAATATATTTTTGTGGTGGATCCCCTTGACGGCACACGGGAGTATGTAAAGAAAAACAATGAGTTCACGGTGAACATAGCTTTTGTTGAAAACGGACGTCCCGTAGCCGGAGTGATTTATGTCCCTGTCTATAAAGAATTGTATTACGCTCTTAAGGGCAGAGGCGCTTATTCCGTAATTGATGGCAGGGAGAAAAGGATAAGAGTTTCAGAAAGAACAGAAAATATCAGGCTTGCAAAGAGCAGAAGCCATCATGCGCCCGAGCTTGAGGAAGTCATAGAAAAAAACGGGATAAAAAACATAATTGTTGCCGGAAGCGCATATAAAGGGTGTCTCCTTGCCAGGGGCGACGTAGAGGTTTATTACAGGTTTGGCCGTACCATGGAGTGGGACACTGCGGCTATGGAAATCCTCATTACAGAAGCAGGGGGCATTTTTTCAGGTATGGACGGAAGGGTTTTCCGTTACAATAAAGAAAACCCTGAGAACCCGTGCGGCTTTTATGCCCTCAACAGACCGGAAAACAGGCTTAAAGTCTGACTGGAATGATTACATTCAGATATTCGGGCAAGATTTCCACTGTGACTTTTTTCTCAGTGAACACTTCACCATCAATATTCACAGGAAAAGGCCGGTCGCTTTCCACAACTGCCTTGTTTCCGGTTAACATCATAACTTCTTTCATGTTTATATGCTCGCCTTTTTTGTAGACAGGAAAGAATCTCAGCAGTTTGGATCTTTTGACTGCTTCGACCAGACAAAAATCCAGGATTCCGTCATCGACCTTTGCTCCTGGCGCAGGCTTCATTCCGCCGCCATAATAGGCGCCGTTGGCAAAAATGGTAAGCAGCATATCCTTTTCTATATTCACTGATGGAGGCTCTACCTTGATTTTCAATTTAAATTTCTTAAGACGGATGACAGCCGACAGGACCCCCAGGACATAGGCCATGGGTCCGGAAATCAGCGGAAGTCTCCTGAAAAGTCTGCTTTTCAGGACCACTTCGGCATCAAAGCCTATGGAAGCTATGTTAATAAAATACCTGTCATTGAGTTTTCCAAGATCAACTGAAGCTGAAGGCGAGACAGGAAGTATGTCAATCAGTTCTACAGGATCCAGAATGCTGTATATTGATTTGACGGCGTCATTGCCGGAGCCGCATGGGATTATTCCCAGTTCCGCATCTGAGCCTGCCATGCCGTTTATTACCTCGTTTAAGGTTCCGTCCCCTCCTACTGAATAAACACGGACCGGAAAGTTGCTTCTGACAGCGTCATGCGCAAGCTGTTCAGCATGACCCGGGGCTTCGGTGATTTTTATTTCATAAGTCTGATTGAAGTTATCAAATCGTTTCTTTATAATTTCAGCCATCTGCAAAGCCCTGCCCTTGCCTGCGGCAGGGTTGACAATGAATATATGATGCAAAACATATCACCTGAATTTTGTCTGTATTTTCGGGAACAACTATATTTTTTATGATAGCACAACAGAATATTTGTAAATAGGGAATTTTAAAAAAATAATATGTTAAATTAAATATATTTCTGCCAGAATAAGGCTTTTTGTTTTAATAATCAGATAATGAATTTTGATCAAAACTGTGTTATGATGTAGAAGCCGGTATTTCACAGGAAAACCGGACAAATTATATAACAACAATATTATTCGACTCACATCCTTAGTGAGTGAGAACGGAGGTAGGAAAATGAATAACACAAAAAACACACGTCTCAGTACCAGGAAAATTGCAATAGCTGGTATTATGTCTGCTTTTTCAATTCTTCTAAGTCTTATTCCGTCATTGGGCTACATCGTGGTACCCTTCACGCCAATAACTATTACCACAATGCATATTCCGGTAATTATTGCGGCAATACTTGAGGGACCTGTTGTGGGCGGTTTTGTAGGCCTTATTTTCGGTCTTTCCAGCATGTATACCGCCGCCACAATATTTTCGGGTCTGCCGACGGCATTTGTTTTCCTAAATCCCCTCGTATCGGTATTACCACGGATTTTGATCGGAATTGTAGCCTATTATGTCTATGCCGGAATAAGCAGGCTGATAAGGAATAAGGGAGTTGCAACAGTCATTGGAGCAGTTGCCGGGACACTGACGAATACAATCGGCGTGCTGGGAATGATTTATCTGCTCTATGCCCAGGAATATGTTGATGCCGTGGTCAAGGCATCAGAAACCCCGGTTGTGGTGACCAGCGCCTTTGTGTTTATTTTTGGCGGAGTATTGCTTAACGCCGTACTTGAAGTCGTGCTTTCGGCACTGGTTTCTACGCCTGTTGTATACGCCCTGAACAAAATCAAAAGGTAAATGTTAAGGTCAGGAGTATTCTTATGGGTAATATTATTGGTATAGATATCGGCGGAAGTACTACAAAAATTGTTGGATTTAAGGACAATAAAATTTTCAGCCCGTTTCTGGTGAAGGCCACTGACCCGGTTTCATCAATTTATGGAGCTTTTGGACGTTTTCTCAATGAAAACAAACTCCAGCTTAAGGATGTTGAAAGGATAATGATTACCGGGGTCGGCTCCACCTTTATAAATGAAAGGATTTTCGGTATACCGACCTACAAGGTCAGCGAATTCAATGCCATAGGTCTTGGGGGTTTGTACTTAAGCGGACTTAAAAGGGCTGTGGTTGTAAGCATGGGTACCGGAACAGCCTATGTAATGGCAGATAACGATAAAGTCGTCCATCTGGGTGGTACGGGAGTCGGAGGAGGCACCCTCCTGGGTCTTGCAAGCCTTACTTTAAATATAAGAAATTTCAATGATATAGTTGAGCTTGCGAAGGAAGGCAACCTCAGGAACGTGGACCTGTCCATCGGCGATATTTCCCATGATGAGATAACAGGTTTGCCGCCTGATACCACGGCCTCCAATTTCGGAAAGATAATTGACAGGGTTTCCCAGGCAGACATTGCCCTGGGCATAATCAACCTTGTTTTCCAGAGCATTGGCATGATGGCCGTTTTTGCTGCAAGAAACGAAAATACCAGTGATGTTGTCCTGACGGGGAACCTTACAAGCGTTCCCCAGGCCAGGGCAGTATTTGATTTTCTCACAGAGCTTCACAAAGTGAATTTTCACATGCCGGAGAACGCTGAATTTGCGACAGCCGCGGGTGCCGCTATTATAGGAGTGGATGAGGAAGGCGCCCGCCCGATTATGTAAAAGTCCGGCAACAATAAATAATTTAATAATTTTCTGAGATTCTGCAAAACCACAAGAACGACTTTTCAGCTTCAAGCATACAGTGTATAATTATTAATACTATGTAACAGGGTGAAAAGTATGTTCAAGTGGTACGAGGAAGCTAAGTCCATATATGAACGTGACCCTGCCGCAAGAAGTGTCTGGCAGGTCATTTTTCAATACCCGGGATTCAAGGCTGTCCTTCTGCACAAGATAGCCCATTGGTTTCATGTACGCGGACACTATTTCATAGCAAGAGCCATATCTCAGTATAACCGTCACAAAACAGGAATTGAAATACATCCAGGAGCCAAAATCGGGAAAGGTCTGTTTATAGATCACGGAATGGGCGTAGTTATCGGAGAAACTGCCGAGATAGGGGATTACTGCACCATTTATCATGGTGTAACCCTTGGAGGTACCGGAAAAGAAAGAGGGAAACGGCATCCTACAATAGGTAACAATGTCCTTATAAGCGCCGGGGCAAAGATCCTGGGTCCCTTCAAGGTCGGCGACAATGCAAAAATAGGCGCGAATGCCGTAGTCTTAAGCGAAGTTGAGGAAAATACCACTGTGGTGGGCGTTCCCGGACGGGCAGTCAAGCGGGACGGCAAAAAAATCCGCCAGAGTTTTGAACTGGACCACATCCATATTCCGGACCCTGTATCCCAGGAGTTCTGCAGGCTGCGCAATGAAATCAGCAAGCTCAGGAATGAGCTTGCCGAGTATGAAAAAAAATATAATGAGCTTAAGAGCATGATAGAAAAAAACGTTTCACAGGAAAATATTCAAAAAGGTGAGAAGGAGTAATCAGTTATGAAATTATATAATACTCTGACCCGTAAAAAAGAAGAATTCGTTCCCTTGAACGGGAATAAGGTGACCATGTATTCCTGCGGGCCGACGGTATATAATTATTTCCACATTGGAAATGCCCGGCCTTTCATAGTGTTTGACGTTTTGAGAAGGTTCCTGAGATATCGCGGGTATGACGTGACTTTTGTCCAGAATTTCACCGATATAGACGACAAGCTGATAAGGAGAGCCAATGAAGAAGGAACCACTGTGGCTGAAATAGCTGAGCGCTATATAAAAGAATACTTTGTGGACGCCGAGGGTCTGGGAATAGAAAGGGCAGACTACCATCCCAGGGCGACCGAAAATATCAAGGAAATTATAGAATTCATTAAGACCCTTATAGAAAAAGGCTATGCCTACGAAGTTGACGGGGACGTATATTTCAGCGCGAGGAAATTCAAGGATTACGGCAAGTTGTCCCATTACAATATTGAAGAACTGGAGGCCGGCGCCCGCATAAACGTGGACGAAAAGAAGCGGGATCCGATGGACTTTGCCCTCTGGAAGGCCCAGAAACCCGGAGAACCTGCATGGGACAGTCCCTGGGGTCCGGGGCGGCCTGGCTGGCACATTGAATGTTCGGTAATGGCAAACAAATACCTTGGAGATACCATCGATATCCATAGCGGCGGAGTTGACCTTGTATTCCCCCATCATGAAAATGAAATCGCCCAGAGTGAGGCCGCGAACGGGAAGCCTTTTGCAAGGTACTGGCTCCATAACGCTTTTCTCAATATTGACAATCAGAAGATGTCCAAATCCCTTGGGAATTTCTTTACAGTAAGGGAAGCATCAAAGCATTACGGTTATGAAATCATACGTTTCTTCATGCTCTCCGCCCATTACAGGAGCCCCATAAACTACAGCGCGGAACAGCTTGAACAGGCCAAAAGAGGGCTTGAGAGGCTTTATGAATGCAAGAGGAACCTGAACTTCCTGCTGCAGAATGCTGCCGAGTCTTCAAAATCCGGTGAGGCAGCGGAAAATCTCATCCAATACAAGGATAAGTTCATTGAGGCCATGGAGGATGACCTCAATACTGCAGATGCAATTGCGGCCATATTTGAGCTGGTGCGTGAAATAAACACCCGGATTTCAGAAGGATACAAGGACAGGGAGTTTCTGCAAAGCGCGCTGGATCTTTTCAATGAGCTGACCGGCGTTCTCGGTATTGTCACAAAAGAAGAAGAGACCCTGGAGGAAGAAATTGAGAAGCTCATCGAGCAGAGGCAGCAGGCGAGGAAGGAAAAGAACTGGAAGCTGGCCGATGAGATAAGGGATAAGCTTAAAGCCATGGGAATAGAGCTTCAGGATACCCCTGAAGGAGTAAAATGGAGAAGGATCTGAAAGGGGAAAAGAGAGAATGTCAAAGCTCCGCAGCAAATATGTATGCAGCGAATGCGGATATGAGAGCAGCGGATGGCTGGGAAAGTGCCCGTCATGCCTTAGCTGGAACACACTGATTGAGGAAGTTGCCGAAAACCGTGCATCTTAAAATTCCCAGGCATATGCGGGGAGTGTGCCTGAAATCATCAACATTTCAGATGTGTAAACCTCAGACACCATCAGGATTA
>Ga0134091_1001142_pt1 | contig 21910 bp, 25 predicted proteins | sample 2_5taG_FD_94451 | JGI IMG/M metagenome (GOLD analysis project Ga0134091, IMG submission 94451) | Switchgrass degrading microbial communities from high solid loading bioreactors in New Hampshire, USA - 2_5_20_6_A2 metaG | ecosystem: Engineered > Bioreactor > Semi-continuous > Anaerobic >...
ATAGGGCATAGTTTCTATAAAGCGGAATTCTTGGCTTAAGTTTTGTGCATCTATCAGGCTGCTTAATAGCCCTCCTGCATCCCTGCTCTTAGTTCCTAATACATATATATCATTTTTTTCAGCATCTTTTCCTATGTGTCTTATTTTGCCAAAGTCATCAGGGGTAGTTTGGTCAAAGTCAGGTAAGTTCATAAATTCCTTAAAGGGTGGTGTTTTTGTTGTTGATTTTAGTCGGCCTGCATGTATACTTGCGGCTACAACTGAGGAGTGGCTTCCCCCATAGTCGAAATATACTATCTTAATGATAATCACCTGCTTTATGTAGTAGAATTCTAGTTCCTAGTTTAACCACTGCCTGATAAATTGATGCATAGGATAAACAATGGAAGGGGGCAATCGTGATGCTTTATCACGCTTCTCAGTCGGTTTCTTGGTTGAGAAAAGTGGTTTTTCGCTGTTCAGCCAGTTTCTTTGTTGGAAATTATGTTCTGTATAATTATTGCCTCTGCCAAGCGGGGGCTATTTTGTATTGGAATAACCCGGATAATCCAAGCCCTATTAAATCATAATATTAAAAGATGCAATTGAGGAGGTAATGTAGCATGCTGGGAATTACTGCGATTAATAGAAATGAACACGGAGTCATTGTTAATGTTGAGCTAACTAATGGACAGCGGGTTACTTTAGAAGAGTTACGACAGTTAGTAGATAAGGAGGAGATTGGCGGTGCTTATATTTCCATTGATGCTGATGGGGAAAAGCGGCTGCATTTAGTCCGTGACGGTGATTTTGATGATGATCGTGATGTTTTATCTCTTATATAGGGTTGCTAATCCTTTGGACACACAGAGAAACACAATTTTTTGATGCTGCTACATTTATTGTGAAACCGAAGGCGTATTCCACTGCAAAAATCTTTTCGAATGATAATAGTGATTACGAGGCCTAAAGAAGTGGGTTTTGAATTAATATTTATTACTTTTTGCAGTGGAACCCGGGTTGATTATCAGCAACAATAGCCTTTGCATGGCGAATTAGAATATAGAAAGGAGCTAGAAACAATGGATAATAATGAAAAGGGACATTTTAATATTCTTCTTTTTAGTGGTGATTATGATAAATGTCTGGCGGCTTTTATCCTGGCTAATGGGGCACGTGATAAGGGGATGACCGTAACCGTATTCTGTGCCTTCTGGGGCCTTCTTATTCTTAGAGACCCTGATAAACTCAGTATGGAAGATAAGGATACCTATGAGAGGATGTTTGCCTCCTTTACCCCTACTGAGGCCGAGAAACTTCCCCTTTCCAAAATGAATCTGGCTGGTATTGGGAAAAGCATGCTACTTAATATGATGGATGCCAAGGATACTCCTCACTTGCGAGATTTTTTGGAAGGTGCCCGCAAAAAAAAGGTTAAATTTTGTGCTTGTAAACTTTCTATGGAAATCATGGGCTTTAAAAAGGAAGAACTGCTGCCGGGTGTTGAAGTGATGGATGTTTATGCTTTTCTGGATGATGCTAAAAAGGCAAGTATACAACTCTTTATATAAATGTTAGCTTCAATAAACAGTAATATATACAAATGGTAGGTTGCTATAAGTTTACTATATGACTAACATTATGCAAAAGCGGGCTATCCTTGTCTTCTATTATAATTTATGGTAGAACATAATAATGAATCAAATATTTGTAGGAGTTGAAGGATAACTATGGAGAATCTAGTTGCTTATGCACCAACTGGGGGGCTATAGCTCTACTATTTGCTTTGTACTTGTCTTCTAAAATAAGTAAAGCAGATCCAGGTACAGAGAAAATGGTAGAAATATCAAGCCATATTCATGAAGGCGCTATGGCTTTTCTATCAAGGCAATATAAAGCGCTAGCTGTTTTTGTACTTCTTGTGTTTGCCGTTTTGCTTATTTTTATTGACTGGCAGACAGCTATATGCTTTTTAACTGGAGGTATATGTTCAGCTTTGGCAGGATTTATTGGCATGACAGTTGCTACCAAAGCCAATGTTAGGACGGCCAGCGCAGCCCGTAATTCACAAAATTCTGCCCTGGGAATAGCCTTCTCCGGTGGGGCAGTAATGGGCATGTCTGTTTACGGTTTGGGACTATTAGGGCTAAGTATTCTTTATATTATTTTTAAAGATCCGGAAATAGTTAATGGCTTTGCCCTTGGTGGCAGTTCCATAGCTTTGTTTGGCCGTGTTGGTGGAGGTATTTATACCAAGGCTGCTGATGTTGGCGCCGATTTGGTAGGTAAAGTTGAAACCGGCATCCCCGAAGATGATCCTCGAAATCCGGCAACCATAGCTGATAATGTGGGTGATAATGTAGGTGATGTAGCAGGAATGGGTGCTGACCTTTTTGAATCATATGTTGGTTCCATTATCGCGGCTATGACACTAGGTGCGGTCGGATTTGCCACATTGGGTATAGGTGGAGTTTTATTGCCTATGATTATAGCTGCAGGCGGGATTGTAGCTTCCATTATAGGTACCTTCTTTGTTAGAACTGACGAAAAATCAAACCCTCTTAAAGCACTTAATGCCGGTACCTTTAGTTCGTCTATTTTATTAGTTATTTTTGCTTTTTTTGCGGTTAGGAGTTTACTGCCGCAAGAGTCATTTGGCGTATTCTGGGGCTTATTGGCTGGTCTAGTTGCAGGTACTATTATTGGATTAATAACGGAATATTATACCTCCGATGAATATAAACCGGTTCAAGGTATTGCCAAAGCTTGTCAAACCGGGCCTGCTACAACTATTATTTCCGGGCTTGGTGTAGGTATGTTATCTACCTTATGGCCGATTATTGTAATTTGCATAGCCATAATCATAGCATTTCTAACTGGTGGGCTGTATGGAATTGCTATATCGGCAGTTGGTATGTTGGCAACCACCGGAATGGTAGTTGCTGTTGATGCCTATGGTCCTATTGCCGATAATGCCGGCGGCATAGCGGAGATGTCCGAGCTGCCTCATAATGTAAGAGAAACTACGGATAGACTTGATTCAGTAGGAAATACCACCGCTGCTATCGGTAAAGGCTTTGCTATAGGCTCGGCAGCTTTGACCGCTCTTGCGCTTTTAACTGCTTTTGCTCAGGTAGCTGAAATTGATAGTATTGATTTACTGAACCCCATGGTTGTAGTTGGATTATTATTTGGTGCTATGTTACCGTTCTTCTTCTGTTCATTAACTATGGGTGCAGTAGGCAGAGCAGCAGCGCAAATGGTCGAAGAAGTAAGACGCCAATTTCGGGAGATTCCCGGTATCATGGAAGGTAAGTCCAAACCTGATTATGCCAAGTGTGTTGATATCAGTACCGCTTCAGCTATTAAAGAAATGATTTTACCAGGAGTTTTAGCAGTTGTAGCTCCCCTGGCCATGGGGCTGTGGAATGTTTTGGCTTTAGCAGGAATGTTAGCAGGTGCTTTGGCCTCTGGTGTATGTCTGGCCATAATGTTAGCTAATGCAGGTGGGGCATGGGATAATGCCAAGAAGCACATCGAAGGCGGAGCTTATGGCGGAAAAAGGCAGCGAAGCTCATGCTGCCGGGGTTATAGGGGATACTGTGGGTGACCCCTGTAAAGATACCGCCGGTCCTTCACTTAATATTTTGATTAAGCTGATGACTATTGTCTCTTTAGTTTTTGTTCCATTATTCTTATAGGAACCTCATACACCCTGGTATACATAGTATATAAAAACTATGTATACAAAGGGTGTATTACAATTAGCAATAAAAACACTGCTGCCAAAACTTTACGTAAAAATATTAAAGGTATTAATGTAAAAGTGCCGATAACAGGCAGGAAAAAAGGCTATATTTATTTTGATAATGCAGCCAGTACTCCCGCATTAATTCCGGTGCTCAATGAACTTAATGATTATCTGGAGTGGTATTCCGGGGTACACCGTGGTACCGGGTTTAAATCTCTTCTAAGTTCCAGCATATATGATGATTGCCATGACATTATCGGACAGTTTGTAGGTGCTGACCTGTCTCGAGACACGGTAGTTATGGTCAAGAACACCAGTGAAGCTATTAATAAATTATCTTACCGGTTACAGCTTAAGCCTACTGATATAGTAATTACTACGGATATGGAGCACCATTCCAATGATTTACCCTGGAGATTTCGAGCCAGAGTAGAATATGCTGGAATCAATGAAGAGGGAATACTGGATATAAATGATGTTAAGCAGCGTCTCTACAAAAATTATCCCCGTACTAAGTTATTAGCAGTATGTGGTGCTTCAAATGTCACCGGTCATATTAATGATGTTCATCTGTTAGCTGAGATGGCTCATGAATTTGGCTGTTCCATCCTAGTTGATGGTGCCCAATTGGTACCTCATCAACCCTTTGCTATGAAAGCTCATGATGATCCCCAACACATAGATTATTTGGCTTTTTCGGGCCACAAAATATATTGTCCTTTTGGTTCCGGGGTACTGATAGGTCCCAAGGATACCTTTACTAGCGGTTTCCCTGAATACTCCGGGGGTGGAACTGTTAAATTAGTTATGCAGGATAAAATATTTTGGGCCGAGCCTCCCGACCGAGAAGAGGCGGGTTCGCCTAATGTTATTGGTACTTATACCCTGGCCCGAACCCTTTCTTATCTTAATAAATTGGGTATGGAGAATTTAGCTGAGTATGAAGAAGACCTGGGGAATTACGCCTTGGAAAGACTAGGTAAAATAAAAGGAATAACTATTTATGGGAGTAAACCTAGGGTGGCAGTCATAAGTTTTAACCTGGAAGGTGTTCCTCATGCTCTTTTAGGTGCTATACTTTGTTTTGAAGCCGGAATAGGAGTCAGAACTGGCTGTTTTTGTGCCCAAAATTATGTTCGTAAGTTGTTGAGACTTCCAGAAAGTGAGCAATATTTACAACTTTTTGAAAGTAATCGGATGGATAAAATCCCGGGGATGGTTAGGATTAGCCTGGCTGCTTACAACACTCGAGAAGAAATAGATGAACTTGCCCGGTGGCTGCAAAAAATAGCAGCCAACCCATACGAGTACCGCAGACGTTATCGCTATTCCACTGCTCAGGGAAGTTATATACCGGTGGATATGTCTTATCAGAAGGAAATAGATAGAGTTTACAAACGGTTTATGAGTAGAAAATAGATGCAGACTTTATAGACGCTGAAGAACGCAAAACATTATGAATAACGCTGATTTAATTTTAACGCATATTTAAGCATGATTCCTCGGCAGAAAGTAATAAATATGCATAAAGTTGAATAATAAAACGTGGAAGCCGTACCCCAGGGGCACACGGATGTTCACTGCGTTCACTATTAATGTAGCAGAATATTAAGAAACATAATATTTTTTAAAGGTACTGAGAACAAAAGAAATACGGAGTATTTCAACGATAATTCTTAATATTTTTAATTCTTAATTATTAATTCAAAACCCACTTACTTAGGGCCAGGTATTCACTATTATGCATTCGAATAGGCTTTTTACAGCAGAATCCAGCATAAATTAGGGGGTAGTAAAGCATAATAAACCTAATATGGTATATGAGGTGATAAATTTGAACAAAATTGTTGCCGTAGAAGATAACCTCTCCCCCATCAAAGATTATCTGCTGGATCAAGGGTGTCAGGTAATAGATGTAGACTCTGCTCGCACTACCAAGGTAGATGCTGTTGTTATATCTGGGAGCAGTAAGGATCTAATGGGAATGCAGGATATAGTAATTGATGCTCCGATTATAGATGCCCGGGGTAAAACCCCCAGTGAGGTGTGGGAGAACATAATGCGTTACTAAAAGGTAATAAGGTGTGTTATCTGTGTTCATTTCTAATATAGGATAGGGGAGATACGGATGGCCCCCTTTCCTATATTAGAATCAGCGAGCCATCAAAACCTTACTTAAGAATGCCTGAGTCCTTTCCTCCCGGGGATGAACAATCACTTCCTCTGCCGTTCCCTCTTCTACAATTAGACCATCATCCATAAATAGAACTCGATCAGCTACCTCACGGGCAAAGCCTATTTCATGGGTTACTACAATCATAGTCATGTCTTCTAAGGCCAGGTCTTTCATAACTTGTAACACTTCTCCAGTAAGCTCAGGGTCTAGAGCCGAAGTAGGTTCATCAAAACACATTATATCTGGTTCCATAGCCAGAGCACGGGCGATGGCTACCCGCTGCTGTTGCCCTCCGGAAAGCTCGAAAGGGTAGTTATTAACTTTCTGTGCAAGTCCTACCTTATTAAGCAGCTCGCGGGCCTTGTCCTCAGCCTCGGATCGATCCATTTGTTTTACCATAATAGGAGCCATAGTTAAGTTCTCTAGTACTGATTTGTGAGGAAATAGATTAAAGTTTTGAAATACCATACCCATACTGCGTCTCATTTTACTTATTTCTCGATCCGAACTATAGACAGCATGGCCATTTGGACCGTTACTTACCATAATTTCTCCATTAATTTCTATTTTCCCCTTATCTATAGTTTCCAGGTAGTTTAAACAGCGCAAAAAGGTACTTTTACCTGAACCAGAAGGGCCAATAATAGCAATTACTTCACCTTTTTGTACCTGTAAAGAAACGCCTTTTAATACCTCTAATGAACCGAATTTCTTATAAATATCATGGGCTTGTAATACAAACATGGATCCTCGCTCCTAACGGTAATAATCAAATTTTGATTCGAGCCATTTAAAAAACTGCTGGACCGCACCAGTCATGATTAGGTAGAAAATAGCGGCAACAATAAAAGGGACAAAAGTACCATCGCGCATAACATGAGTTCGGGCTACTCGCGATAATTCACTTATAGCCAGAATATAAATTAAAGCGGTATCTTTTACCAGGTTAATTACTTCATTGCCTATGGGAGGCAGTACGCGTTTAATTACCTGGGGAAGAATAATATTTTTCATGGTTTGGATTCGATTTAACCCTAATACATCAGCAGCTTCATATTGTCCCTGGGGAATAGACTGTATACCGGAACGAAATATTTCCGCTAGGTAGGCTGCATAATTTAGGACAAAAGCCAGATAAGCAGCTATTTCACGTTCCAAACGCAAACCAATAGTCATTAAGCCAAAATACATGAATAAAAGTTGAAGAAGTAATGGAGTTCCCCTAAAAAGCCAAACATAAAATTCCATAAACCACTTTAGGGGCTTGATACGGGACAGCCGGGCAATACCCATAAGCATACCTAGAGGTAAAGCTGCGATTAAAGTTAAGAAAAATAACTTTAGGGTTACCGTCAAACCAGAAAACATGGACGGCAACAACATCAGAATATAATCCATCGTATACCCCTTTACTTATATTAAAAACATAACAGGCCAACAGATTACTGCAAGCCTGTTATGTAAATGATATCAGTAGTTAAGTGATTTGGCTATTTGTTTATTATATCTTCTCCAAACCATTTTTCAGAAACACGGGTAGCGGTTCCGTCTGCCTTCATTTCGTCTAAGGCTTTATCCAACTCAGCTTGGAATGCTTTATCTGTTAATCTTAAACCAACAGCAAAATCCTCAGCCCCAAAGTCTTCTTCCAGGAACTTATATTGTCCAGGATGTTGGCTTACATAGTATTTTCCTACAATTATGTCGACTACAACAGCATCAATTCCGCCACCCTGGAGGTCACGCATAGCTGATACATTATCATCGAATTCTAGTAGGTTGTCTTTGATAAGTTCATAGGTAGCAGTGTCAGCCATTACTGCATCTTGGGCACTACTGCCTGCCTGGATGCCAATCTTTTTGCCTACCAGGTCAGCTTTAGTCGCAATAGTAGAATCAGCATTTACTACAATAACCTGGCGGTTTTTGATGTAAGGTTTGGTAAAGAGCATCTGTGTTTTTCTTTCTTCGGTTACCGACAGTCCGTTCCAGATCACATCAATATTACCGGAGTCTAATTCTTCCACTTTGGCATCCCAGGCAATAGGCTGGAATTTAACATCGACGCCTAACTTCTTAGCGGCTTCTTTAGCTAAATCGATATCAAAACCTACGATTTCATTGTTTTCATCTCTGAAGCCCATAGGAGGGAATGCATCATCCAGACCGACTACAAAGTAGCCCTTCTCCTTGATATCTTCCCAGGAAGTATCAGCCTGAGTTTGTCCTTTATCCGGGGTTTTATCAGCGTCCTTCTCTCCTGTCCCACAGCCCCCCAATACTAGTGCCAGGGAAAAACATAATAATAGAATAAGTGCTAGTTTTCTTTTCAATTTGACAGCCTCCTTCAAAATATTATGATACCATTAGTTTACTTTACTATGTTAAACAAGTAAATAACTAAAATTAGTGATTTTAAACATAATAACTTTTTTATTAGGAAAAATAATGATTAGCTTATATTTTAGAAAGGTGGCTAATGATGATGGATACCAAAAGAGCTCAGGAAATTATGGATTCTTTAGGAGTAATTGAGGTTTTATTACGGGGACGCCCAGTATGGATAGAGGATTTGGAGGGCAGTCTTGCTCAGGTTAGATTCCTTGATGATACACATAGTTTTAAAGTTCCTGTAGGGGAACTGCAGGAGGGAGACTAAAGAGAATAAAAGTTAATTTCACACTGGTTGGGGATTTGTTTTATAATATTGGTTATACCTACAAAAAGCAATAATGTGCAGGTTTGAATGCATAAATATTCGTTTATTTAAGTAATTTTTAAAAAATTTTCATTCCTATAATTCCGCGGGCTCCGCGTCAAATTATTCACCTTATGTATATTTTTTTACATTGTAATCAAATAAATTGGGGAGAGAAGGATATGGATATTACTGCATTGTTTATAACCGCTTTTTTGGTAGGTTTATCAGGTGCTTTAATGCCCGGACCTCTGCTAACAGTTACTATTGCCGAGAGCGCTCGGCGAGGGTTTATGGCCGGGCCCCTTATTGTATTAGGGCATGCTTTGCTGGAATTAGCTTTAATTATAGCCTTACTGGCCGGGCTTGCGTATTTTTTGCAGAAGTCGCAGGTTACAAATGTTATTTCTGTAGTTGGAGGAATTTTCTTAATTTTTATGGGTCTTAATATGTTAAGCGATGCTCTTAAGGGCCGGGTTACACTGGCAACCAGCGAAAAGGAAATGGTTAAGAGTATTAATATGCATCCAGTGCTAGCCGGAATTCTGGTAAGCCTGTCCAATCCCTATTGGGTTATCTGGTGGGCTACGGTTGGACTGACTTATTTAACTTTGGCACTAAAAAGCGGGGTATTCGGCGTAGCCTCCTTTTTTACCGGGCATATAATGGCTGACCTGTTCTGGTATTCCCTTATAGCTGCAGCCATTGCTGGTGGCCGCCGATTTCTCAAACAGAAGATTTACCAGGCTATTATTATTCTTTGCGGTCTTTTCCTGGCAGGTCTAGGTGGTTACTTCATTATGCAAATAGTTTAGGGGGCAAGCCTCATTTATTTATTTGAATCCTTTATCTTCAGACTTTTCAAAATGCAAATCCAGCCCTTTTAGCGAGTAAACCTTTATAGGATTAGTAAAGCCTTTAACCAATTCTTCTCCTACATAGTAAAGGGAATCCTTGACCTCGCCTTCAGGTAAGCTATTATAAGAACGCTCTGAGACTAGTACCAGAGTGGTGAAGAGCTTGGTTAAAGCTTCTGTGCGGGAGGCCAGGTTGACATCCTCACCAATAAGGGTATAGTCCATGCGTTCAGGACTACCTACATTACCTACAACTGCCTGACCCGTGTTAATACCTATAGCAACTAAGAGGGGAGGGGAGCCGTCCTTTTCCGCCCACTCCTTGTTAAGCTGTTTTATAGCTTCCTGGATTTCAACCGCTGTTTTTATGGCCCGTTCCACATGGTCTTCATAATATATGGGAGCTCCAAAGAAAGCCATCAGTCCGTCCCCCAGGTATTTATCCAGGGTACCTCCATATTTCTGAATAATGCGGGTCATAACTGTTAAGTATTCGTTAAGCCGGGCGATAACTTCCACCGGGTCTTTATTTTCGCTATAGGCAGTAAAGCCCCGGATGTCAGCGAACATGATGGTAACTATTTTCTTAGCACCGCCAAGTTCAATGCTGTCTGGATTTTTCATAAGCTCTTCCACAACATCAGGCGAAACATATCGGGAAAAGATTGCCCGAGTCTTACGCCTTTCCATTTCTGCCTGGATGAAGTCTGAAGCAGTAACTACAACATAAGTTAACAGGATAAGAAACAGAGGTGCGGCCAGGTTAAGCCACCAGCGGTGGTACCACATTCCGTAAACTACGGCTATACTTATGACCACAATGAGTAAAGTACCTAATAATCCTTTCCAGGGACCGCGTTTTCCAACCAAAAGGGCGGTTAATATACCATTAAGGAGAAGGAATAGAAAATTATAAAAAGGTTTGACTGGTGTGTACCACACATTGGACAGCAAACTCTGGGTAATAGCAGCATGAATTTCTACTCCCGGAGTCTCGGGTGATCCGCTTTTTACCATGTTACTAGTAGTAAAAGGGGTGGCATATACATCGTGTTCATCCTGAGTGACGGAGCCGATAAAAACAATCTTATTCTTAAAGAATTCCGGTTGAACTTTTCCATTTAATACATCAGCATAACTTATATAGTTAAAGGTCTCCCGTGGCCCCCAGAAAGCCGGCAGAGCTTTGTTTTCATGGTCTATAGGAATTTTGTAGCCGTTTATATCCAGAAAGCCGGGAACATTTTTCAAATACTCCACATTAAGATTGTTGCAGGCCAGATAAGTTGCCAGAGCCAATGACGGGATGGGAAAATCAAAGGTATTTACATCTACTAAAATAGTACGGCGTACTACTTGATCAATATCGGTAGGTGTATTGACAAACCCAATACCGTTTGTAGACTCCATAAAGATTTCATGGGGGAATTTGGCATATTGTAATAATTCACCGTTCTCATCTGTCTCAAAGTCAAATTCAAATGGTAAAATCACTCGTCCATGACGTGCTATCGCCTCAGCAAAGGCCTTGTCATCATTCGGTTCTTTTAAAGAAGAAAAGGTAACATCAAAGGTAACTGACTGCGCATCCTTTAGTTTATCCAATAGGTTAGCATGCACCAAGCGGGGCCAGGCCAAGGGGCCTATTTGTTCTATGGAATAATCATCAATAGCAATGACTACTACTTCTTCACCTGGGTCTTTTTCTCCACTAAGGCGAAACCAGGAATCGTAAATTTTAAGTTCTACTCGATTAAAAATTCCCAAGGCGACAAGAATTTGTATCAATAATACAAGAATAATAGGAATGAACAAGCGATGATTGGCGATGGAAGAAACAGACAATCGTAAACGTGAATCGTTTACCAGTTTGTCTTTAGGCATTTATAATCCCTCTCCCCTATAAAGCTATTCTGTATTAACCTTTATGATCTCATGGAACATCCCCAAAGGGCACAAGGCTACTACTAATAAATAATTGATTCCACTGCAAAAGTAATAAATATGCATAAGGTTAAATAGTTATGCGCGGAACACGTACCCCAAGGGCACACGGATGTTCACTGCGTTCACAACTAATGTAGTACCTAAGGCACTACTGATGTTCGCTCCGCTCACAATTATGGTTGCGGAAATCGAAGGAAAATAGACATCGTTATTTAATAATGATATTAATAGGAATACGGAGTATTTCTACAATAATTCTTAATTTTTAATTCTTAATTATTAATTGAAAATCCACTTAACTTAAGGCCTATTATTCACTGTTATGCATTCGAATAGGCATTATTGCAGTAGAATCATAATTAGATTTTTATTAAATTAATTATTCACTCATTTTAATAAATACTGGGGTTTTTGCAGCAAAATTAATCAGTGTAATTTATACTAAACATTGCTTGTAGTGTCTATTTTTCATACTTATTAGCGATAAGGCAATTTGGCAGTACTGTATTCCTGTACGCAAATATTTCCGTCCTCCAGAAAAGCTATTTCCGGATAAGGTCTTTTATCTTCATTATCGCTAGCCCGGGATATATTATTGGCAATACGAATTTGGCTGGGAACCAGGTTAAGTGCAAACACTATACTATCTTCTTTACCATAGTATCCGGCATGAGCTATACCAGCTAATTTACCCAGAACAATGATGTCACCTGCTGCAGTAATTTCTGCACTTTCATGTACATCACCCCAGACTATTACTGAGCCTTCAGAGTGAACCTTCTGACCACTACGCAGGTTTCTACGGATAATCAATATGTTAGTATCTATCTTAGGAATTACCGGTTCTGGTTTTTTTATTTCGACATGTGGTTCAGGTGAATTATTTTTGGCCGAGGTATTGTTAAGAATCATACCATTATTCAGGCATAATTTCTGTAATTCCGCTATTTCATCATGGGATAGTTCATTTAAACCTTCTCCCCGAAAAATAACCCGCGAACCACTAAATAGTTGCTTGTTAGCTATTATTTTCTCTTCCATTAGTTTGCGGTACTCTTCGAAACTGCCATGGCTAAAAAATATAACCAGGCTGTCATTTATACCTTTTATTTTTAGCATTTACTGATTCTACCTGCCTTTTAAGGGTATGCTAATGTCGAGAGCTGCATTTCTTCCCTCGGTAATAATTCTAACTTCAGGTGCCCCATCGACTTCGATGTGCTTGGCAATAACCTGAATTATTTCCTCTTTGATAACCTCCATTACTTGCGGTGATGTTCCTAAACGGTCATGGGTTAGTACTAGGCGCAAACGGTTATTAGCCTGTCTCTTGCTTGAATTATTATCGTTAAAAATTTTACTAAAAAAGTCCAGCACTTTATAACCTCCCTTATTTTCCAGGGAACAAGTTACGCCCGAGATTCTTAATGCGAGTCCATAATGACACATCCGCGAATGTGGGGAAATCAACTTTTTCTCCTAGAATTCGGCGAGCAATGTTATTAAATGCAATAGCGGCCTGAGATTGTTCGTTAAGGATAATTGGTTCTCCCTTATTAGTTGAAATAACTACGTTCTTATCTTCGGGGACTACTCCTAATAAGTCTATGCAAAGGTGCTCCAGCAGGTCTTCAATACTTAACATATCACCGCTTTTTACCATATCGTTTCTAATACGGTTTATTACCAGTTTTATATCTTGAAAGTTAGCTGATTCCAGCATACCTATAATTCGGTCGGCATCACGCACTGCCGACACTTCGGGGTTAGTAACTACGATAGCTCGATCCGCAGCAGCTATGGCATTTCTAAAGCCCTGTTCAATTCCTGCAGGACAGTCAATAAAAATATACTCAAAATTAGCTTTTAACTCAGCACATAGCTCTTTTACTTGTTCTGGTTTAATATCGTCCTTATTGCGGGTTTGGGCTGCGGGAAGCATATACAAATCAGGAAAACGTTTATCCTTGACCAAAGCCTGTTTTAGAGTGCATTCTCCTTCAATAACTTGGACAATATCGTATATAACCCTGTTTTCTAATCCCAGGATGAGGTCTAATTTTTTTAATCCAATATCTAGATCCATAACAACTACTTTATAGCCTAGTCTAGCAAGGGCGCTGGCAACATTGGCAACGGTTGTAGTTTTACCAACTCCCCCTTTCCCGGAGGTAACAACAATTACTTGACCTTCAGCTGGTTTTTTATCCATTAATTTGGCCTCCTTAGTTCATATGAAAGAAAAATGAGCAAATTATATTTGACAAAAGAAGACACATATATATAATTCTAAATCATAAACGGTTTTGGATAAACTGCTATTTTGTGAAAATAATAGAATTGTCGAAAAAATTTTTGAATGTTCTATAAAAAATTCATGAGCCCGGGGGTGGGCTCATGCGGAGAGGGAATGTGATGGAAATTGTATTATTTAATTGGGGGGTGAAGGTTACTTATATATTACAATTATCGACATTAGATGACAAGACCATTGGCTATCAAAGTGCTTGATAATACTCATAAAAATAAATTATGGCAAAAAGATTTTGCTGCAATAATTAACTGATTGTATAAAAGTAATTGCATAACCATCCAAAGTAGTGTCCATCGGAGATAGGGAGATATTAAATAAAGGACTATTGTCTTCTTAATAATCCCTGTTCTTTATGTGAATTGGTGGAGAATTATTCTATACTACTAAAAAAGCTGGGGTTGGATAATGATTCTTTTATCGCGATTATCAAATCCCTTTGGGAGTGGCTGTTTTGCCTGACCGTTAATATCCGTCAGATTAGGACTAGCCTTGATAGTTACTGCTTGGCTGTGCCATTGGGCCAAATTCCTTAAGGCATTAAGCTGTTCTTTGTGACCTGCCTTAGCTTTACGTAAGGCTCTTCTTAAGGTGATATAGGAATTTTCAATGTCCTTCTCATTGACCGGGAAGGGAAAACCATCTTTACCGCCATGGGCAAAAGAGTAACGAACCGGGCCGTTAAAGCTGGGCTTTACCCCATAGGCCACTTCAGCCACCAGGCATAATGCACGTAATGTTCCTGGCCCCACACCAGGAATATTCAGCAGCTCTTGAAAATTTTCCGGTTGTTTCGTATAAATGGCATTTAAAGCTTTATTAAGATAGGAACTATGAGGAATACAGTGCTGGTTAGGAAGTTTTAGGCTAGGAAGTTTTTCCTCTATTTTTTTTATTTCGCTAATTATTTGGTACGGGTGCATACATGCTATTTTATTACTTAGATCACGAATTTCCCTGTTTTCATGGGAAACCAGATTAAGGGTTTCATGTACAGTGTCACAACAAATAGCAGCTTGAGGCTCCTCAGTAAAATCCTGGACTTTGGAACTAAGCCAGTGATAACGGCGGGCTTGTCTTAATTCCTTATTCATACCCTGCTGGATAATAGCCCATTCCCCCGAGGAAGTAAAAACAAAGAAATGATGGTAAAGCTGGAAACCATCCTGTACGGCAGAATTATCAACCTTGGCTGCCATCTTACTGGCATATATTAGTTCATCTGCCTTGGCATTTACAGGATATTGATCAAATACGGAAATAATCTCAACCGGTGTATTACGGGATGCTTTTCCTTTTCCCCCGGCAAAGAATAGACCGGCCTGGGGAGCTATATCGCGAAGTCCTTCTTTAAGGGCTCCACAGACAGTAGTTGTCACCCCCGAAGAATGCCAATCAAAACCAACTACACAACCTAGAGCCTGGAACCAGTAAGGGTCAGATAGTCTTTTTAGGACTTCAAAGGTACCTTTATCCTCAATTATCACTTCTATAATAGCTGAACTAAGTGCCTTCATGTGCCTAAACAACCAGGCCGGACATTTACCGCCATGTAGCGGAAGGCTGGCACTTCCCATTTTCATGTTAAAATCTCTCCATTACCATAAATTTTATCACGAGTTTTTTAGATGCCAGATGAAGTAAAAGCTGAAAAATATGATTCTGCTGCGAAGTAAAAAACACGCATAAAGTTGACTAATTTTTTTATTTCAAGTATAGCATAGAAAATAATATACGAACAGAAGTTCGTAAAAGAGAAATATAGCTTTTTGCTTGCAAGGAAATGCTGATATATACTGTATAAAGAATATAAGGCTAAAGAAAACCCTGATAAGTTTGAATTTTGATTCACTGCCCAAAAGCCTATTCGAATGCATAATATTTAATGTTAGACCTAAAGAGTGTTGTTGAAATACTCCGTATTTCTTTTCAGTAGCTTTGAAAAATATTATATTCCTCTAAATACCACATATGGTTCTTAACCTAAATTACAGGGGAAAGGAAGCTCAATGGTGCAGCTCTTAAGGAAAATAGGTGTTTTTTTAACTGGATTATTATTATTTGCCTTTTTCTTTCTATTAGGGGCATCTTTGACCCAAACTATGCCTAAAATCCTATTGGTAGTTACAGGAATCAATCATTGGCAATATCAGCCCCGAGAGCAAAGTGTTCTATATTATAGCGACGGGCAAGAAATGCAGCGGCTGGGATATAAGAGGATATATAGCGAAGAATTTCCTGATTTTTTGAAAGAGGTTGTAGTTGCTGTAGAGGACCGCAGGTTTTATCAGCATAATGGACTGGACGCCCGAGGTATAGGCCGGGCGATATGGAATAATCTGCGGGCTGGCAGTAAGGCTGAAGGGGGAAGTACTATAACTCAGCAGCTAGCCCGCACCCTTTTTCTAAGTCAGGAAAAAACCTATACCCGCAAGATTAAAGAAGTTTTAATTGCTGTAGCTATAGAAGAAAAATACAGTAAAGATGCTATTCTTAACATGTACCTTAATGAAATCTACATGGGAAGAGGATGTTCAGGTATACCGTGCGCCGCTCTTTCTTATTTTGGTAAAGACATTTGGCAGCTAAATAAGGCCGAGATGACCATGTTGGCAGGTATTATCCAGGCTCCGGAAGCCTATGCTCCCGAACGTAATTTTGAAGGCCTTAAATCCCGACAAAATACAGTGATTGATGTTGCAGTTGAACAAGGTATTTTGGGATGGGATGAAGCTGCTGCTTTAAAAGAGCAGCCCCTTTATATAAAAGAGTATGTCCCTAATAACAGTGTTCATCCTTATCTTACCAGCTATATTAGCAGCAAAATTGAAAGTATGCTGGGGTCAAAGAGTATGTACCAGGCCGGCTTAAGGATATACACGACCATTGATAGACGTATGCAAAAAGCAGCAGAAAAAGCAGTTTACAATCATGCTCGGTCCCTGGTTAATCGAGGTATAAATGCTTCGGATATTGCACTCGTCTCAATAGATCCTACCAATGGTGCGATAAAATCAATGGTGGGCGGGACGGACTTTCAAAAGAACCAGCTAAACATGGCGGTATTACCACGACAACCCGGTTCAGCTATAAAACCGTTAATTTATGCTGCAGCTATGGATAAAGGCCTTATTAATGCTGATTCCATTATTAATAATAAACCCCGTGATTTTGGGGGATATATGCCTAAAAATGCTGGATCGGCTCCGGATAAAACTAGTGTTAGAAATGCTTTGGTTAATTCCTATAATGTGGCTGCTGTTGAGGTCTTAAACCAACTGGGGGTAGAGGAAGCTTATTCCTATTTACAACGCTGGGGGATTACTACTTTGCAGGAAGAAGATAAAAACCTGGCCCTGGCTTTGGGAGGTATGAACCAAGGTATTTCACCCTTGCAGATGGCAGCGGCCTTTGCGGCTTTTCCAGAACAAGGGAAATATCGGGAATATTTCTGTATTAGTCGCATTGAAGATGCCAGCGGAAGAGTAATTTATACCAGTAACCCAAATTCATGGCAGATTATCAGCCGCAAAACTGCCAAAGAAATGGATTCTATTCTTAAGGCTGTTGTAAATTATGGAACCGGGAGTAGGGCTGCAATAGCTATAAGTAGCGGCGGTAAAACGGGGACAACTACTGATAGCCGTGACTTATGGTATGTAGGGTACACCCGGGAACTATCTACTGCTATCTGGGTTGGTAATAGTGATGGTACAGTGGTTAAAGGTTACAGCAGTTTCGGGGGAAGTGTAGCTGCTCCTGTTTGGAGAGACTACATGAATACCCTCTTCTATGGCGGTGTGTTCCAGCAAAAGCCAGCTCCAATTGTGGAAGAAGAAGTACCAGAAGTACCAGATGATTCGGAAGAAACATTGGAAGTAGAAGAAGGACTGGAGGAGGAAAAACCAGAGGAGAATGGCATGCCCGAAAGTGAATCAGAATCCCCTACTGGTAATCAGGAAGGAGAGGAGGAAGAACAAACAGTCCCAGATTCGGAGGAACCCGAACAGCCTGTCCTACCGGGGAATGAAAATACCACACCAGAGGAAGGTGATACTTTGCCTCCGCTACCCCAGTAATAATGCAAATCTGACTATTATGCATTCGCATAATAGTTGCAGCATTATTAAAATTTATCCCACCACTTAAAACCATTAAAAAAGAATACACCAATTAAAGCAGCTGCTAAACCTAAACCTAAAGCCAAACCGATGATAAGAACAAAAATAGTCCCTTCATCCATTTTATCACCTCAAGACCCCTGCCTTATTTTTTATATTAGCATTTATATTCCAGCTCAGCTAATCTTTTTAAACAATATATTCCCTTATTCAAAAAGGCGATTATTCCAGAAAAAGCAAAGACGAATATGGCAACTTGCTGACTCTATTTGCTTAGTATAAATAAGGGAGGGGAGAAGAAAAGTGTATTCATGTAAATCACACATAATTGAAATTTATACAGATACATTATCAAAAGAGCCATGGTGGTCACCACCGGGAGTATCTCTCATGGCAGCACGCCGTATGTGGCCTACTACTAGTGGAGAAGGAGTAGTTGTTGCTGTAATTGATACTGGAGTGGATTATAATCATGATGACTTAGCCGCCAATATTATTGGCGGGAGGAGTTTCGTACCTGATGAGAATGATTACATGGATTATAACGGTCATGGTACTCATGTTGCCGGAACTATTGCTGCTAAGGGCAAAATACTTGGCGTTGCTCCTAATGCCAAGATACTAGTAATTAAGGTTCTAAATAAAGATGGGCAGGGGAGTTATAGCAGCATTGCTCAAGGTATTGCCTGGGCCCGACAGTGGAGGGGCGATAATGGTGAACAAGTCAATATAATTAATATGAGTCTGGGAGGTCCTTTACCTAACCAGTCTTTGCACCGGGAGTTAATAAAAACCGCTGAGAGTGGAATTGCAGTAGTGTGTGCCGCTGGAAATTCGGGAGATGGTAAGGATGATACTTCGGAAATTTCTTATCCTGCCTATTATCCCGAATGCCTGGCTGTGGGAGCAGTAGACCTTAATACCCGGGTAGCTAATTTTAGTAATTCCAATAATAGAATTGATATTGTAGCTCCCGGGGTGGATACGTATTCAACTTATCCTGGTAACAGGTATGTTAAGTTGTCTGGTACATCTATGGCAGCGCCCCATGTAACTGGGGCTTTGGCCCTTATATATTCCCGCTTTTTTATGCGCTTTAATAAGTATCCAACTATTGAGTTTATAAGAGAACATTTGCATTACCAGGCTATTGATCTGGGAAAGCTGGGATTTGATAATCTTTACGGATATGGATTATTTAGTTTTAACATTGATGGAGGCAAGTCAATAAAGCTCTTTATGGATAACCGGGAATATCACGTGAACGGCAGAAGTTACTACTTGAACCAGGAGCCTTTCTGGCAGGGTAATTCAGCATATATTTCCGTGAGCGAACTGTGTAATTTACTTGGTTGTGATTGTACGTTGTTGGCTAAGGGGGAAAAACCCGAGCAAATTGAAATCTGGAGTTAAATAAGAACTATTGCCAAAAGAAAAACACAGTTTGAAGGAAATTTATTAAACCTTGTAGAAACAATATTATAATTGATGGAAGTTGTATGGGAATAGTGGTACTTAATAGAAAAGGGGATGGGATAATGGCTAACAAAATTCACATTTTTGCTGTTTCTGACTCTGTAGGTGAGACTGCTGAAAAAATCTCGGTGGCTTCTGTATTGCAGTTTAAATTGGAACGGAGTATTACTCGCTTCTCACGGGTAACAAAAAAGGAACAGGTGGAAAAAATTATTCAACAGGCGGTTGCAGAAGATGCGTTGATTATTTATACTATTGTAATTCCTGAGTTATCTCAGTTTTTAGACGAGAAGGCTAAAGAGAATAATGTGATAGCAGTCAATGCGATGGCTCCCCTTTTTGCAGCAATTGAAGCTAAAACTGGATTAAAGCCTGAATATATTACTGGGTTAACCCATACTATGGATGACCAGTATTTTAATCGAATGAAGGCTATTGAATATACTATCGAACATGACAACGGTCAGAATTTAGAAACTATAGGAGAGGCTGATTTGATAATACTGGGGTTGCCCCGTACTTCGAAAACTCCATTATCCATGCATTTGGCTAACTTGGGGATTAAGGTCGCAAATTATCCTATAAGTATAGATACTCAGATACCGGAAGAGATTTTGGCACTCAAGGGTAAGATTCCAATGGTAGGACTTACCTGTGATATCGAAACTTTGATGGAGTTACGAAAAGAGAGATTAAGAAGTTTTGATATGCCGAAGAATGTTGAAAGTCTTGATGAATTAGTGGCTGAGGAATTAGATAATGCTTATCGTATTTATGCCAAGTTAAAGTGCCTGGTAATAGATGTTACTTTAGCTGATATTGAGGAAATTGGCAATACAATTACGCATAAGTTTCAATTACCTCTGAAGGTTACTCACCACCGCTTCTAATAATTGTAATAGCGCGCATATAAAAATAGGGGAGTTAATCCCCTATTTTTATTGCCAATATCAGCAGTAATATTGTCTATTGTCTACGGAGGCTTTGTGAAAGGTGTATTATGTCTATATTTTACAATGTAGCGATGGCAGTTTGTATACCGGATATACCGTTAATATTGACAAGCGAGTAGAAAAGCATAATGCAGGTAAGGCCAGTAAATATACCCGAAGCCGACTGCCGGTGCATTGTGTTTATTTGGAAGAATACTCCAGTAAAGAGGAAGCACTGCGCCGTGAGCTGCAGATTAAGAATTTGCCCCGGCAGAAGAAGCAGGCAATTATTGATGCAAGTACATAGATGCTTAAATACAGGTGGTGGTTAGCTTACATAAAACTATCATCTGAAGGGCAAAAATAAGTTAAAAGATTAGTACTAGTAAAGGAGTATTTGAGCTATGGAAATTAAAAAAGGAGATATCCTTAATAAAGAACAATTTTTAAATCAGGACTCATATGCCAAAGAAGAATACGAAGGCTTAATTGTTTGCTCTGACCAAAGAAAAGGTTGCTATAATTTTGGCGTTCAACTTGATGAAAATAGGATTCTAGTTGTTGATCAGGTGCAGGAAGATGAGGTCGAGCAGAAGTTAAGCAGTTGGGTTCCACAAATACAGCAAATTCAAAGGAGATATAGTGCTGGTAATGACACGCAAAATTTATAACTATTAGATGAGGTAATAGCTTATATATATTTGCTTAAAAAATGATATTATCTTAGTCAAGGATAGAATAGACAAAATTCGCTTTGCCCTAGCCCGTCCAAAAGCTAAAACTACGCTTGAATTTGTGGCAAGAATAAGGTAAAATAACACATGCGTGTCGGGATGTGGCTCAGTTTGGTAGAGCGCCTGGTTCGGGACCAGGAGGTCGCAGGTTCAAATCCTGTCATCCCGACCATTTTGAGCAACTTCCAAGTACCGATATACTAGGGCTTAGGAGCATCTACTGAAGCCCACTATAGTTCCCTAAAAATCCTGAGTTATCGGAACCCAGACAATAAGGGTTTTGTTATACCCTGTCAGACTTCCTGACGAAAACACATTAAGAGGATATATAATCCAGGCAAATAGCCTGGATTATATTTTTACAGCATATATAGCGAGATAGAGGTGCATAACCACAGCAGCTCTATAAGCCCCATTTATCACATCCCCGTACCCCTTATACTCGAATACTTCTTCCGGTTACGAAACGGTAACGATGTCTATGGCGAGAATTACGCGTTGATAATCTAAGGAATGAACGATGTATATGGCTGCCGCGGCCAGTACTGATATCGAGACCAGTGATGTTTGTCAACCGATGACGATGATCAAAATTCCTGCTGGTACGAACATTGTATCTGTGGCGGTGCCTGCCAGAACGCGTTGTCAGCGTATTCACTCCAGTGCGACCGGAAAATCTATGACGATGTCTAAAGCTAACTTGAGTTCTGCCGGAAAAATTGTGTACATGTCTAGAAATTCTACTCATTGGTATACCTCCCTTCAGTTATTACATTATATGGGAATTTTGGTTATAAGGTGATAATAGTAAATTTTATGTACTTACTTTTTTATACTTTGTTTTGCTACCACATACAATTAAACTTTTCAACAGTACTTTTCCATTATTTCCACACATAAACAAAATTGATAATAAGCATAGACATAA
>Ga0134091_1001157_pt1 | contig 21609 bp, 18 predicted proteins | sample 2_5taG_FD_94451 | JGI IMG/M metagenome (GOLD analysis project Ga0134091, IMG submission 94451) | Switchgrass degrading microbial communities from high solid loading bioreactors in New Hampshire, USA - 2_5_20_6_A2 metaG | ecosystem: Engineered > Bioreactor > Semi-continuous > Anaerobic >...
ATAACCAGCGTACAGGTATATTAAATATAGACTGTACTGCTGCCAATCAGTTACTTTACAAATAATCTGCGAACAGACCAAAAGCGTATCCTCTATCGTCTTTAAAAAACGGACTTATTTCCTCCTCCGGAAAAAGCATGAGAGTCTTGAGCTCTCATACCCAGTTATCCTGCCTTTCAGGCAGTGCCCTACGGAGAAGGGAATAACTGTTCTGGACAAGTGCCAGATTTACAGATCATTAATCACCATAAAACCAGACAAAAGCCAGGAAAAACGTGAGATACAAGCCTGAAATGAGGAGATCCTGAAATGAGAAAATCCTGAAATCAGGGTCTCTAAAATCATAAAGGCTTGAGATGAAAGAATCTTGGTATCGGATAAGGAGGACTCTGTATATGAGACTGCCAGTAAAGAGATCAGACCGTGATGTATATTACTGGGACCCATTTGATGAGATCAGAAACTGGAATCCATTTGAAGAAATCAGAAGAATGCATGATTATTTGGAACAGATGTTCAGGAATTTCCCTATGCTGGAAAGCCGGTTCGGGGCAGCAACTTTTTCCCCGCTGACTGATGTTGCCGAAGAAGATGATAAGGTAATTGTGACAACTGACCTGCCCGGAGTTGACAAGGAAAACGTTGAACTCGATCTCAGGGATAATGTTCTCGTAATCAGTGCAGGGAAAGGGAAAGAAGAGGAGACCGAAAAAGAAGGTTACCTGAGAAAAGAAAGGGCTTTCATGCGTTATTATCGTGAAATTCCCCTTCCAGACAATGTAACCGATGAAGGGGCAGTTGCTCAGCTCAAAAACGGGGTCTTAACCGTCACCCTGCCGAAAACAAAATCTGAAACCACAAAAAGGATTCAAATTGAGTAATTAGCCGTAAGATAGTCGTAAAAAGAATCCAAATTAGTAAAACGTCATCAAGTTGTGAAGTTCAGGAAGTCTGCAGGCAGATGCAGAAATCGGACCCTGGCTTAAAAAACAGTTTTTGAAAGCTTGCAGGCTTCCTGAAATAAAACTCAATTTTCCTCATTTTACCCTTTTTTACAAATTAAGCTCACTTTGCTTATGAATTCTAAAAAGTGAATTATTTTTATTTGCTTTCTCATTTGGAGTATATTGGGCTCTATAAGGAAGTCTCTCAAAATCAGCCCCAAAAGGCTAAACTAAGGTCTCTAAGGTAGCTCCAAAAGGCTAAAACTAAAGTTTTTAAGGTAAGTATTCACTTACTTCATACCCACGGAAAGCACGAGAAGTATGGAATAAAGGAAATAAGGGTACAATTGTCGGGAATTTTCCATGTTTTCCGTGGTTAACCTTCCATTGAGATTAGTGAAGAAACTTTGTCTTTTGAAAATAGGAAAAAATATATCAGGTCATTCAAGTGAATTAGATCATCGTTCATAAGATCTCTAGGGTCGTATATTGCCCTCCCTAATACGATTCCTAAGAGTCTCAAAAGTATTCAGAAGCCAGAAGTGCCTCATTCACCTGAATACCTTTCCTCAATAACCTCGCCCTGTGGTTCTTTTTCCTTGAAAATTTGTCCTTCGAAACAGGAAACCTCTGCTCCTTTAAGCCAGGCGTCAGGCGAAAGTCCAGCCTTCAGGCAGGTGTGACCAAGAAACTCGATGGCATCCATATTGTGTTCAGGAGCGACCTGGGGAAGCAGCAGTCCCTGACAATAACCCTGTTTTACAATCAGTCCATGCTTCCCTATTTCTACACGCTCAGGAAGCTCTTCCGGAGGAGCATTAATTTTTTCAGGTGGGGTAAGAATCGTTACCTCGACAACTATATTCTCAATTTCATCTTTTGCAACAGGCGGAAAGCGTGGATCACGAGTTGCCGCAGATATTGCAGAATCCATAATTGCGTCCCGAAGCGTGGAGTCCGGATAAGGGTGCCCTATACAACCTCTAAGAAGCCCATCTTCCGTAAGCGTTACAAAAACTCCCCTTTTTTCCTCGAAAACCGGCGAAAGCTCAAAATCCAGTTCCTGAGACTCTGGGAGCCTTCCTTCCGATAAAAATAATTCAATCGTTTTCCTTGCAAGTTTAACTGCAGCTCTACCTTCGATATCTGTTAGCATATTTGAACCAACACCTCAACTTTGCTCTCTTTATTCCGTGTAAACTTAACCAGCGCAAGTTTCTAAGTATTATCAGCATTGCCAGTATTAGCTGCAAATGCCAGCCATGTATCCTGTTATTATGGTATAAGTACGTGGAAGCTAGTATAACAGTATGTCTATTGGAGCTGGTTAAAGAATATATCCGGAACTTCAGGTTTCAGGAATAAAAAAGGAATAAAAGACAAGAAAAGTTTTTCTTAAAGGGATATTAAAAGATTCGGCAGAAGAATTCTGCCGAATAGATAAAACTTGCTGTTAATAACGCCGTTTCTCAGGAATCAGACAATTATAGTGTCTTAGCTTCCTGATATCTTTTGGCTGCAGCCTTTAGAGACTCGACACCAGGAAGTTTTACTCCCGAGAGATAATCAATCAATGCCCCTCCACCTGTGCTGATATGAGAGAAACGGTGTGCAAGCCCGAGATGTTCGACTTCTGCCGAGATATGTCCGCCGCCGATAATCGAAAATTCTGATTTGATGGCAGCTTTTATAATCTCATGCGTCCCAAGAGCAAAATCATCAACTTCGGAAATTCCTGCTGGCCCATTTAAGATAACAGTCTTTGCATTCTCAATCTCACTGGTATAATCTACAATGGTTTCAAGGCCAATATCGTTTATGGGAAGAGATTCTGAGTTAAGTTCCGAAACAGGTACTTCAACTCGCTTTTTATCATCATTCAAAGCCACGTCCTTGGGGAGACCGACTTTATCTTTGAATTTTGCAAGTATGTCTTTTGCTTTCTCAATCTGGTCTGCGTATCCCTGGGATTTGATAAAGTCCATATTGGCTTTCCCGATATCTACACCTGAAGCAGCAAGTGCTACATTTGCCACTACCCCTGTAAAGAGTACACGGTCAGCTCCCCCGCTTGAAAGCACATTTTCCGCCACTTGGAGAGAGTCATCAACTTTTGCTCCTCCGAGCACGAATATCGTTGGTTTTTCCCTTCCTTTAAGCCCTCGATCCAGAGCTGTGAGCTCTTTTTCCATAACTCTTCCAGCTCCGGTCGGGAGAACCTCAGTAAATCCGACTACGGAAAGATGAGACCTGTGGGACACAGCAAAAGCGTCATTGAGGAAAATATCCACAAAGGGTGCTAGCTTTTTAACCGGAAATGTATTCGCATGTTCTTTTGAGGTTCTTTCAAGGGTTTCTTCGGAATAGAACCTTACATTTTCAAGCAGGATAACTTCTCCATTTTCCATCGAAGCAATCCTGGTCTTCGCGTAAGTTCCAAAGATATCATCCACGTAAAGAACCTGCTTGCCCAGATATTTAGACATCAAATTGGCATGGGGCTTCATTGTAGTAAAGTCCTTTTTCCCGGGCCTGCTCTGGTGCGCAAGCAAAACAACCTTTGCGTCCTCAAGATCCTTCAAGGTAGTAATATGGCTTCGGATCCGCATATCATCCAGAATATTACCCTGTGGATCCATAGGAGAGTTCAGGTCAACCCTTACAAGAATTGTCTTTCCATATGTGTCAAAGTCATCGATTGTAAGAAAGTCTCTAGAAGTCATACCCTCAGCGCACCTTTGTGAATAAGATTTTATATATATTGAAGAATAAATTTAAAGATAAATTTTAAAGAATTTCTTTTCATTATATAGTGGTTATCTTTGTCATGGGATTTTTTTCCATAAATAAGTTTGTTTGTAGCCAGGTCTCATGAGATTGATTATAAATTTTGTGTAAATGCCAGTAGCAAAAAAGAGCTGTATAATTTAAGAATCTATCGAACTACAGGGTAAGTTATTATAGGGGGTAGAGCGGGACGACATATGAAAAAGATAATCGTAAAGATTTCGAAGAAAGAATAAGAATGATGGTGGAAGCTGGGTATGAGACTGTTGCAAGGGAGATAATCAAATGCACACGTTGCCCGCTCCATAAAAGTGCAATAAAACGGGTGATTGGAAAGGGATCGTGCCACCCGAAAGTTTTCTTCATAGGAGAAGCACCTGGTGACAGTGAAAACAAAACTGGAATACCATTCTATGGAAGGGCGGGAAAGCAACTCGACAAAATGATTGAATATATGGGACTTTCCGAAGAAGACTGGATGGTAACAAATACGGTCAAATGCCATCCCTCTGGGAATAGAAAGCCTAAAATTAATGAAATAGAATGCTGTAAACCATTCCTTCTTTCCCAGATAATCCTGCTTAACCCGAGAATTATAATTCTTCTTGGCAATACAGCCGAGAGATCTTTCTGCCCCGGAAGAAAACTCGAATGGGGAGTGCCTGTAGAACACGAAGGAAAAACCGTCTTGAAACTCTATCACCCTGCTGCTCTGATTTACACTCGCTCAAAGATAGAAACCCAGTATGCTTTTATCGACAGAAATCGTGAGTTATGGAGCTGAATGGTCTGGATGGCATCGCACCCTTCCAAAAAAGTGCTAGAAACTTACAAGACTGTGAATAACCGTTCGCAATCCCTTACTTAGAGAGTCTTGGAATCAAGTTTTGTTACCCTGGCTGCATTTCTCATCTTTACTCCCGGAGTTTGTGAATCATATATCGATTCATAAATTATAAATATCGAGATCCTTACTCTAATATTGGGGTCTGTGTGGCTGTCAGGGGTAATAATTCACAAAAACGGTCAGCGCATCTAAAATCGGAGTATCCGGTGTCGTTCGGGTATCATCCAGTACTGCAGTAAATGCCTGGAATGTAGATGCCTTAACGCCTGATACCAGATTCCCGAATATACTAGAATTAATTATTATTTACCGGGAGAAGATTCTTTGGGAGAGGTAGTATGGCAATGGTAAAAATGACGCCTGATGTATTTTCGTGTTCTGATGATAAGGGAAATTTGGAAATCCAAATCAATCTGCCGGGGGTAAAGAAAGAGGATATCGAATTAAAAATGGTTGCGGAAGGCTTTTTTATAAGAGCAAAAAGAGAAGAAACAGGAGTTGAATATGCAGGAACTTATGCATTCTGCTGTCCAGTTGTCCCTGAAAAGGCAGTCGCAAGATACTGTGAGGGGAAACTCATTGTTATAGTGCCTTACATGGAATCCTCTGAGGTTGTAAATGTTGAAATCCAGTAAGAGGCCGGAATAATAGATTGCTATATAGAGTAATAACAAATCGCTGTAGTATTATTAACGCTGCGGATTGGGTTTTTTAACCTGGAAAATGGGCAATGTGGTGAGAAATGGATAAGCTAGATGAAAAATGGATAAGATGTATGAGAAACGAATAAAGTAGATGGGAATGGATAAGGCGGAGGAAGAAATGCATCCAGTAATCGATTATAATAAATGTACCGGAGCTCTTGCCTGCTATGAGGTTTGTCCTGCAGAAGTTTTTGATATCGAAGAAATTGATCGAGTAAAGAGGGCAGTTGTAGCCCGCCCTGAAAACTGCATAGAGTGTGGATACTGCGTGGATGCTTGCCCGGAAGATGCTATTGAGCTTATTGAAGATTAAATTAAGAATAAAGTCTAGCTAAAATAAAATTTAACCAGAATTTAGCTAAAATAAAACTTAAACAGAATTGACTGGTAGAATACCGGAACTTTTAAGGCTTCCAGAATTGACTGGTAGAATACCGGGACTTTTAAGGCTTTCGGAGAACAAATCAGTTAAAGAATAAGGATTTTCTGGAGAAGAGGATTTTAAACCGCAGGCTCGATTCACCATTTCAATACCAGCCTCATATCCACAGCAAGAGCACCTTTTCCTTCTTCAAAAACCATCATGGGGTTGATCTCGAATTCCTCAATCTCCGGAAAGTCGCAAACAAACTCTGAAACCCTTAGAATTATATCAACAAGCGCATTAATATCCGAAGCTTTTGCCCCCCTGACTCCGGCAAGAAGCGGATAGGTTTTAATTCCAGTAATAAGATCTCGAGCTTCTCTTTCATCAACCGGGGCGATTGCAAACCTTACGTCCTTGAGGATTTCTACGTATATTCCTCCGAGCCCGAACATCAGCATGGGCCCGAAAGTAGGATCGTGCACCATTCCTAGAATTACCTCCCTTCCGCCTGAGAGCATTGGCTGCAACTGGACGCCTTCCAGGGACGCTTCCGGCATTTTCTTTGAGATGCTTTCCATCATATCATAGTAGGCAGCCTTGACTTCGGCAGAGTTATGAAGGGGAAGTCTTATTCCTCCAATATCGGATTTATGGGAGATCTGCGGAGATACGACCTTCATTACAAGGGGATAGCCTATATCTTCTGCAGCATTTACGGCTTCTTCAACAGTTTTTGCAAATCTGGTATTTACTACAGGAATGCCGTAAGCTTTCAGAATGTCAAAAGCTTCAATGCCAAGCATACGCCGATCTTCTGCCCGGGCAGCTTCAATAATCCTTGCTGCCGCGACCCTATCTGTCCCGGATATCCTGGGAACAATACTTGCCTGTTCCATAATTATACCATACCTTATGGACAGTTATTCTTTAAGAGTATTAATTTTTTGATAATATAGCAGTTCTAAAAAGCTGAAAGTTAACTTTCGAAAATGTGGGAAAACGCAGACGGACAGAAGAAAAGAGATTCGGAACAAAGGTATATAGGAACAAGGAATTAGGAACAAAATATCTGGAACAAAAATATCAGGAATAAAGATATTAGAACAGAAATATCAGGAACAAAAATATCAGGAATAAGGATATTAGAACAGAAATATCAGGAACAAAAATATCAGGAACAAAAATATCAGGAATAAAATATTAGGAACAAAGCTTAATTTAAAAGAAAATAATATTTAAAAATTTCAGCAGAAAGTATTGTTTTAACTTAAAAAAAGGAAAGGTAAAGGAGAAAAGGCTCCTTTACTTCAGACAGATACTGAACTGACTTCAGACAGGTATAGAGCTGCGCAGTTTAGCTTCGGTCTCAACAATTTCCTTTGTGTCCCTTGCAATGGTAAGCTCTTCATTGGTCGGGATAACAAAGACCCGGACTTTTGAATCTGGGGTGGAGATGTCGATTTCCTGTCCCCTTATCTTATTCTTTTCTTCGTCAATCTTTATTCCAAAGTTCTCAAGACCCGAAAGGATTCTCTTTCTGATGCTTGCACTGTTTTCTCCAATGCCTGCGGTGAAAACTATTGCATCGACGCCGTCGAGAACAGCTGTGTATTCACCAATAACTTTCTTAACCTTGTAGGCGAAGATTTCGAGGGCAAGATTTGCTCTTTCATTGCCTTTGGAGGCTGCTTCGTCAAGGTCTCTAAAGTCGTTGCTGACTCCTGAGATTCCGAGCACACCCGACTTCTTGTTCATAAGGGTGTCGATTTCTCTGGTAGAGAGGTTTTCTTTCTCCATTATGAAGGGGACGACTGCAGGGTCAATTGAACCACATCTGGTACCCATGCAAACTCCCTCGAGCGGAGTAAAGCCCATTGTTGTATCAACAGATTTTCCGCCTTTGACAGCTGTAATGCTTGAACCATTCCCGAGGTGACAGGTGATAATTTTAGTTTCCTCTGCGGGTTTTCCAAGCATAGCAATAGCTCTTCTAGAAACATACATATGGGAGGTTCCATGGAAACCGTATTTCCTGATCCCGTATTTTTCGTACAGTTCGTATGGCAGAGCATACATGTAGGCATATTTTGGTATTGTCATGTGGAATGCTGTGTCAAACACGGCAACCATTGGGACTCCAGGCATGAGTTCCTGACAGGCTTTGATACCCATCATGTTTGGAGGGTTGTGGAGAGGAGCCAGATCAAAACATTCCTCTATAGACTTCTCTACATCTTCGTCAATTAAAGCCGAAGAAGTAAATTTCTCGCCACCATGCACAACCCTGTGCCCTACAGCGTTAATCTCACTCATGTCCTTTATGACACCAAATTCCGGATCGGTAAGACTTTTGACAACCTCTTCCATAGCTACTTTGTGGTTGGGGAAGTCAGTAGTCTTTTCCAGTTTCTTGCCATCAAATCTCTTCTGGGTAATAATTGAGTCTGTAATACCTATCCTTTCACAGAGACCTACTGCAAGAGCTGATTCGGTGGTCATGTCAATTAATTGGTATTTGAGGGACGAGCTGCCCGCATTTATAACAAGTACTTTCATGTTCAAACCCCAGTTCATACATTGCTTCTATCTACATTAGGATTTTACGTTAGATAATATTATATATGAGAGTTAATAAAAAGCTTCCTAAATTGTTCGTAATTAATCAAACATTCATATTTATTTTTGCTGAGCTGCGGCCTGAACACAGGTAATTGCAACAGCGCCAACAATGTCTTCGTCGCTGCAACCTCTGGAGAGGTCATTAATAGGCTTGGCAAGTCCCTGGGTTATAGGGCCATAAGCCTCAGCCTTGGCAAGCCTATGGGCAATCTTATATGCGATGTTTCCGGCGTTAAGGTCAGGGAAAATAAGAACATTTGCCTTACCTGCGACAGGGCTTCCCGGTGCTTTTGAAGCTGCAACTTTGGGAACAATTGCTGCATCTACCTGAAGTTCACCATCGATTGCTATATCTGGGGCAAGTTCCTGTGCACGTTTTGTTGCAGCGACTGTTGCCTCAGTCAGCTTGCTGTGAGCGCTTCCCTTAGTGGAGTAAGAAAGCATTGCGACATATGGGGTGTCCTGAACCAGAAGCTCGAAGGTCTTTGCAGAGGTTACGGCAATGTGTGCCAGCTCTTCTACAGTTGGCATCTCTACCATGCCCGAGTCAGCGAAGAGGAACGTTCCATTGGATCCATATTCACAGTCAGGTACGGAAATAATGAAGAACGCAGATGCCAGAGCTGAATCTGGGGCGGTTTTAACGATCTGGACAGCAGGTCTAAGAGTGTCAGAAGAAGAGTGAACAGCACCTGATACGACACCGTCAACTTCGCCGAGTTTTGCCATCATAACAGCGAAGTAAACGTAGTCCTTCATAATTTCAGCTGCGCTGTCGAGGGTGACACCCTTGTGCTTTCTCAGCTCATAAAAGGTCTTAACATATTCGTCTTTTCTCTCATAAGTCTCGGGATCTACAATCCTTGCTTTTGAGAGGTCAAGATCTCCTGCGAGTTCTTTGATGTCCTTCTCCTTACCGATAAGGACAACATTTGCAATACCTCTTTCAAGGACCTTGGCAGCTGCTTGGAGGGTTCTTATATCTTCAGTTTCAGGTAAAGCGATTGTCTTGTTAAGTTTCTTTGCTCTTTCACTGATTTTTTCTAAAAATGTTACCAATCAACCAACCTCCTCTATAATTAGAGTAGTTTAAGTTAGCTGGGTCTTGATATATAAATTTACGTAAAAGGTATAGTGATATATATATATATATAAAAATAAAAAATATATATCTCAGACTGCCAGCAAATTTTTATGTACAACTCCTTTTCCCGAAATATATAACAATCTGGATTATTTTTATATCACGTACGCAATACTTAAGACAATATTACTGAATATAAATGATAAATTGATATAAAAGAATACCGGAATGATTTCAATGAAGATACTGGGAATTTCAGGTAGCCCACGAAAGGGCCAAAATTGTGAGAAAATGATCGAAGCCGTCCTTAAAGTTGCAAATGAAAGGGGCTTTGAGACCGACACTGTTTTTATCTCCAATTTAGAAGTCGCCCCCTGTAAAGCCTGTGGAGCCTGCAGAGAACAAGATTCCTGTATAATTGATGACGATATGGAAGAAGTTTATGAAAAAATGAGGAGTTCAGACGGCATAGTCGTAGCAGCTCCAGTGTATATGGGAAATTACCCTGCCCAGCTAAAAGCCCTTTTTGACCGTTCTGTTCTCCTCCGCCGTAAAGATATGGCGCTCAAGAATAAAGTCGGAGCAGCCCTTTCAGTCGGAGGCTCAAGGAATGGAGGGCAGGAAAAAACAATTCAATCAATTCATGACTGGATGCACATTCACGGGATGATAGTTGTTGGTGATAATGCCCACTTTGGAGGAATCACCTGGAACCCGGTAGAAGAGGACAACCTTGGAATGCAAACTGTGCTTGAGACCACAAAAAAATTATGTGATGTCCTTGAACTTATAGGAAAAAAATAAGGGGTTATGTATAAATAACTTTAAAAAGTTAATATATCTATTCAGATTTCAGCTCAAAAATCTGAAATTTACTTTTTCCATGAAAGGCGAAAATAAATCCTCGATGATCTACTCAATTTATAATGGAATTGGTTTCATCGAGGGGTAGGCAATAAATTCTCAAGCTTCTTATAAACCTTTGTTAATAGATGCCTGTAATCTCTTCCCTGAGAGTAGCTTTTTGCAGGATGCTGTACTATAATAATGGGACAATGTTATTCTCGACTCACTCAGAGCAGAAGGTCAAAGGAATTAGATAATGGGGAGGGGTTTAAGTATGAATAATTCTACTCAGGGACAGATCCAGTACATAAATCCAGATGGTTTGCCTAAAAACCCGGCATTCACTAATGTGATTGTTGTAACCGGTAAGGTAAAAACGATTTACATCGGGGGGCAAGATGCGGTTGATGCCTCCGGGAAAATTGTTGGAAAAGGCGATATTAGACAGCAGACTGAGCAAGTTTTAGCCAACCTGCAAACAGCACTGAAAGCTGCTGGCGCTAAACTGGAGCACATTATTAAGTGGAATGTGTATATTGTTCAGGGGCAACCTTTACAGCCGGGTTTTGAGGTATTCCAGCAGGTATGGGGTAACAGGCCCAATCCGCCTGCAATCACCTTTATGTTTGTGTCGGGACTGTCAAATCCTGATTTCCTTGTGGAAATGGACGCTATTGCTGTTGTGCCTCAGGAGTGATATAAAGGGGCATAAGGGGTAACAGATCGTGCTGATTGGCTGGTTCCGATGATTGAAGAATTTCTAAATGCGCCCATGCCAGATACTCAGTCTTTATAGATATATCATGCGTATTCTATCTCAGCTGTATTAAGCAACCTGTAAATCGGTTACTGACAACCTCGAGATGCTTCCGGATGCATACCGAATAAGAGTAAATATAAAGAGGGTCCCCTGACAAAAAGAATAGAACCGGGATAGGGAATGCCATTTATAAATTGTGGGGGCTTTATGTCTATATCTGTAACTGAAAGCGGCTTAAACGGAGACCTGGGAAAGTACCTCAAAAACATAATACTGGAAGATAAGGATAAAATCTGTAATTATGTAGAATTATCTGCCAGAGAGATATTACCAATTACCCGCAGGCTTTTCGAAGAAAAGGTCTCTCTTGCCTACGACTTTGAAATCTCACAAATTGTAGAAAAAGAGAAGCATCTGATAATTTACGGAGGTGCAGGTTCGGGAAAGACAATAACCCTCAAATGGCTGAGTACTGTCTATGCCAGGCAGTACCTCCTGAGAAAGGAAGGATTTGTCCCGATCTATGTCGCACTTGATTCCTACGTTAAGGGTTCTTTCTACAACTACTTAAAAAAGAAAGTAAAGGAAAAAGGCATTTCTGAGGCAGATTTTAAGAAATTGCTCGAAGGAAAAGCCCTGCTGCTGTTAGATGGGCTTGACCTGCTCACACTTTCGGATGAATTTTCACCTTTTGATGAGGTTTCTGATTTTATTTCCGAGTATGAAGACTGCAGATACGTTGTTGCTTCGAGACCCGAGCCTTTTGACAGTTTGAAAAGTACATTTGCACTGTCGGAGCTTGAAAAATTAACTGATGAGAAAATCAGGTTGTTTATAGCAAAGAATGTCCCCAATAAGAGACAGGCAAAGCTTTTGACAGCCAGGAGTTTGAGTGAGGTCCATTCGAAACCAGTCCTTCGAAACCCTCTGCTGCTTTATATCTGGATCAAACTCTCAACAGTACATATGGAAACAAAGGAAAAGGCTGTAGGCGCTCAATGCTTTACCCTTGAAGGTTCTGTTCCCTCGAACGATACGGAAATCTATCAGGCTTTCGTTTCTGAGCTTTTTGAGAATAGCAGGTTAAGAGAGGAGTTTTTCAAATCTCGAAACCAATTTCATCTAAAGATAAGTTCTGATAGAACGAATCATAAAAAAATTCCTCGTGGAAGAATAGATTCTCAGGAACTGAGTACTGGAAAAACAAACATCGAAAATTTCCTGATGAATCTGTCGTTTGAACTCCAGTGCAGGAACAGGATCTCATGTAAGTATAGCTACGCTCTTGAAGTGGCAGAAAGGTATATTGAGTGCGGCAGGTCTGGAAGAGCAAGAGCCAGAAAGCTTCTTCAATCCTGCATGGGGATCGGACTCCTTATAAGAAAGAGATCCGAAATAAGGTTCGGAATAAATCGATCTTTTCAAGAATATTTTGCGGCGTTAAAGCTGAAAGCGTGCCTTGAAAGCGGAATGGACATCTCAAAGACGTTCAGGAATCCGAGATGGGATAACGTAATAGTACTTACCTCGGAGTTAGTCGAGTCAGGAGATGAACTTGTAAACTCAATAATCTCAAGTGGAAACCTAGATTTAGCCTCAAAATGTACTTTGAGAGCCAGTGCTAAGACAAAAGAGAAACTGTGCGAGTTGCTTTCCAGGAAACTTGACAGTAAATACATCGGAGAGAAAGTAAGGGCGGTTCAAAGTCTGGGGAGGCTGGGTACCTGTGGAATCATAGCCAATTTAGGAGCTCTTGAAGATAAGGACATAGGGATAAAAAGAGAAACTGCAAAGGTGCTTGGGGAAACAAGGTCTGAGGCAGCGCTCGCTCCGCTTGAGGCTGCAATAAAAGATGAGGATTACTCTGTGCGTATAGAGGCTGTAAAGTCTCTTGGGATGATAGGTTCCGATAGAGCTATCGAACTGCTCAGGAGTATGTTTGAAGATAAGAACCGGACTGTCCGTCTGCAGGCTGTGGAAGCTTTGATGCAGATAGGATCAGAGAAGGCTCTGGAAATCCTTATTTCCGCACTTGGGGCTAATGATGATTTCGTCCGTATAGGGGCTGTAGGTGCGCTTGGCAGGACAAATTCCAGGAAAGCTGCAGAAGCTCTTATAAAAGCATTTAAGGAAGAAGACAAGCTTGTCCAGATGGGCGCTGCCGAGGCTCTTGGTCAGATGAGATCGGAAAAAGCGGTTGAATTGTTTATAAATGCCCTGAAGGATGAGGATGAATTTGTACGCTGGATCGCCACAAAAGCACTTGGAGAAATAAGATCAGATAAAATATCAGGCACATTTGTTGATATGCTTGGGGATAAAAGCCGCTTTGTCCGTCGGGAAGCCGCGAAGGGACTTGGCATGGTAGGGTCGGAAAGAGCCCTCGATCCCCTTGTGTCCGCGCTCTGGGACGAGGATGAGTTTGTAAGGAAGACAGCCGCAGAGTCCTTAGGGGAAATAGGGTCTGAAATGGCGGCTAAAACCCTGATAAATAAACTCCATGATGAGAGCCATTTAGTCCGACTGGAAGCTGCAAAAGCTCTGGGCGCAATGAAGGTCCGCAAAGCTATTGTTCCACTTCTTTTTGCATTGGGAGATGAAAACCGTTTTGTCAGGAAGGAAGCGGCAAACGCACTCGGGCAGTTTGAATCGCAGGAAGTCTTTGAACCGCTCATTCGGATTTTTAAGTCAGGGAATAATCTTACAAGGCAGGGGGCAGTAAGAGCTTTGGGCAAGATAAATCCTGACGGCATCCCTGACTGGATATCGGATAGAATCTTTGATTTCATTGATCATGCGATCAAAGACGAAGATAAGCTTGTGCGGAGGGAAGCCGCAAAAGCCCTGCAAAATCTGTCGGAAAGCAGGCTCAAAAGAGCTTTTGAGTCCCTGATCCGCGCCCTTGATAGTGGAGATGATGAAGTCAGGAGGCTTGCAGCCGAGTCACTGCCATTTTTTGATTGTGAGATGGCGGTTTCCCCGTTAATCAATGCACTCAAATCCAGAGATGCAACTGTACGCAGATTTGCAGCCGTAACCCTGGGTCGGATAAGGTCAAAAGAAGCCCTGCAGCCCCTTATAGAGGTTCTGGTTTTTGATGACAACGGCTCCGTAAAAGAGGAAGCTGCAAAATCCCTCGGAAAAATAAAATCCAAAAAAGCTGTAGAACCCCTTATTGACGCACTGATGGATAGAAACAATGAAGGAAGATCGGGAGCAGCCGAAGCTCTTGGCAGGATTAAAGCCTCAAATGCGGTGGATCAGCTTATTGCTGCTCTTGAGGATCCGGACGATTTTACCCGGCTGGCTGCCGCAAAAGCTCTCGGCAGGATAAAACCGAAAAGGTCTATCGAACCTCTTATAAATACCCTTTACGACTGGAACCGCTTTGTAAAAGCCGAAGCGGCAGGGGCTCTAAAAAGGATCTGTACTAAAGAGGATGAAGTGAAGTTGAAGGCTTTACTTGACTCAGAAAATGAATTCGTGGCAAACCTTGCTTTTGAGATCCTTGAGGGCATCGAGATGAATGAAATCTTAAAGACCCATTTGTGGGAGTGTCCAGAGGACACTTTTTTCAGTGGTAGCTGATAAAAAAATAAAATTTTTGTTTCTAAAAAGGATGCTTTTCTCACTTTTACTGCTTAAAGCCTGAAAAAAGGCATAAAAAGAAAATTAAAGGGAAAAATAAGGCAGAACAACCTTATTAGCTGTATCCTGATCGTTCTCGTCACGCTTGCCAGCGAGCGGCTTTTCCCGTTTTCCCGAATATAATAGAAAGAATTAATTTAGATGGTTTTAATAAGGAAGTTGATAGAGAAACTGAGAAGAAATTCTTTTGACAGCAGGGATACGATGGTTTTTTCAGAATTAGCTTTGGGCTATCTTGCTAACCTAATATATGATTCTTCCAAGAGAATCCCTGGAGAAATTTTTGATACATATTCGAAAGTATATTACAAGGCGATTGAAGAGTTTTCGAATAAGAAATGTAAATTAAATGGAATACAGATTGATACTTTTTTTCATCAGAAAAATGTGGAAAACGCAATCAGAGAATACCTGATGAACCCGGATAAACTTGATTGTTCAAATGTTTTAATTCAAGAGTTTTTTGAAGTATTCAGCGAGGAAGATTTCTCCCGTGAAGATGCAGATCTAATCCTAAATTCCTTTTTTGTGATAATAGACGCCGAAATAGAAAAAGAACCTGAACTTAGAGATTATCTTATACTCAACTTAGCAAAACGAACAGATAAAACAGTTCAAGAAATCTCTCAGACAGTTCAAGAAATAAAGGAAGTGGTAAATGAAAGTAAAGCTGATCAGAGTAGAAAAGAATTAGATGCAGACTTCGAAAAATCATTAGAAAAATACTTGAACAAAATATTAGACGAAGAAGGAAAAAACGGAATCAGTGATGTCTATACAGAACTTTCAGCCAGAGAGATTCTGCCAATAACTCTCAAATTTCGTGATAGAGAAAACAATAAACCACAAGAATTTGAAGTGCTTGAACTTGTTGAGAAAGAAGAGAAGCTTATTATTTCCGGGGAATCGGGTTCTGGAAAAACGACTACACTTAGATGGTTAAATTACATTCTTGCTAAAAGTTATCTTGAGGGAAAAAGCGAAAACGTTCCGCTGTACATTGAATTAAATTCTTACATCGCTGAAGAGCGGTTTATAAAGGAACCTTTTGACGCATACGTCACTATGAAAGCCAAAGGGAAAGGAATCTCAGAGGAAACTCTAAGAACGATATTAAAAGGGAAAGCAACTATTCTCCTCGACGGCTTTGACTTACTTTCACCTACTGATGAGTTTTATCCCCATGATAAGATCTCAAATTTCATCACCGATTACAACAATTGCAGATTTGTTATTTCTTCAAGACCAGGCTTTTTTGAGAGTATAAAAAGCAGTTTCAAAGTCTCGGAATTAGAAGAATTAACCGATGAGAAAATAGGGATATTCATAAATCGCCGCATTTCAAATAAAGAACTAGCAAATACTCTCAAAGACAAAATCTTTAAAAATCAACAGCTAAAATCCATACTCTCAAACCCGATGATGCTTTACATTGCCATCAAAGTTGCTATGGAGCAAAAAGACAAAGCTGGCGACTTATTACCTTCAAACCGCTCTAAGTTGTACGAAGCTTTTATTTCTACTCTTTTCAGTCATCAAGAAAAAAAAGGAAAATATCTCTGCGCAGACAGAACACAAATCGAGAACTCTCTGACTGACCTGTATTTTAAACTTCAGTGCAGGAATGAAGTTTCATGTAAATATTCTGAAGCTCTCAAATTTGTCAAGAGAAGCTCTGAAGATCCTTTATTCAGAAAAATCAGCCCGCAGGTAATTCTTGAAGATTGTTTCAAACTTGGGATACTTAATAGAAATGATAATTATGTATCATACGGAATTCACCAATCTTTTCAGGAATATTTTGCAGCTATAAAGCTAAAAGAGCTTTTTGAAAGTGGATTTGATGTATCAGAGGCTTTTAATCATCCAAAATGGGAAGAAGTTGTGATATTCGCCTCTGAAATGCTGGATTCAGATTCTATTGACGAATTTGTGGATTCGATGATTTCAAAAGATGAGCTTTTCCTGGCTTCAAAGTGTGTAAATAATGCAAGTGAAAAAACAAAGGAAAAACTGTGTGCGTTACTTGCCGATAAAATTGATTCCAGGTATAGACTGGATAAAATAAATTCTATCAAAAGTCTAGAAAGGATTGGAGTCACCGGGATAAGCATAGTTATTGAAGTCCTAGAAAATGAAGATTCAGATGTGCGGATGAGTGCGGCAGCAGCACTTGGAAAAATTTGTACTGTTAAACATAAAAAGCAGCTGGAAGACCTGCTGAAATCAGACAATGAATTTTCAGTTAATACCGCATTTGAAATCCTATATGATATCGAGAAAGAAGAGAGATCAAAAGTTGTCTTATTTAATGATGAAAAGTTTTTAAAAACCTGATTTTGTGACTTTATTCGCTCATTCCAGCAATTCCGTATCCTCATGTGAATAAGCCGGCGCACAGCAGCAGAGAATTTTCAGCGCTGTGTCTCCTGTATTTTGAATTCTATGCGGAGTGCCTGGAGAAATACAAATTGAATCTCCTTTTTTGACCTCAAATTCTTCAGAGCCGAGAGTCATTATTCCGCTGCCTTCCGTAACATGATAAATTTCTTCGGTCAGGCGGTGTTTATGAAGGAGAGTTTTTCCACCGACTGGCACGGTAGCTTCAGCAAGGCTCTGGCTGCAGTTGCCGTGGATAGAAGGATGCATGAGTTCACGAATAATTGAACCATCTTTTGTAATATAGGGCTGTATTTCTTCGTATACGGTTAGCAGTTTCATTTTAAATTACCAGAAGTTGCAGGTATATAATTCCTCATATAGCTCTTATTCTTCTTAAAGTATTTTCAAAGCAGGGGTGTGGATTCTTCTTCCTGCAAAAGTTTGTGAAACTCCAGACGACGTGGATTTTACAGAGCCCCCATACTCTAGGATTTTTCATTCCACTTCAAAAAGCAGACTCCAACTTTATAGCATCTGTCTTCCTGTTTTCTGTGAAATTAAGATCCTTTTTCCGATTTCCTGTGAAATTAAGTTCTTTCTTCCGGTTTTCTGTGAAATTAAGTTCTTTTAAGGTCTCATTCAGGGAGAGGAGGAATTCATTTTTGAGCTTTTCGGTCAATTGCTCAGGGTCTATGCTTCTGAAAATGGCAGGAGTTCCTTCTATAACTTCCACGTACCCCTTTTTTACCATCCTTTCCAGCACAGAGTAAATCTTTGGCCTGGGCACATGAGTAAATTCATGAATTTCCCTTGCTGTAGCTTCATTCAAGCTCAGGAGTCCGACATAAACTTTTGCCTCATTCTCCGTAAACCCCAGTTTCTTTAACTTGTCTATAAGTTCGGTGCGCATTGAAGGCCTCCTCAAGATTCTTTTATTCAGGCAGCCTATCAAGCTTCTTGAGCATTGCAAGTATTGTCTTCAGGCTTTCCTGGTATGCAAGGATATCCTCTTCACCCAGCCTTCTGAGGATCTCGGAGGCTTTTTTTCGAGTTCCTCCATAAACCATTCCCTGTAAGCTATCCCCTCTTCAGTAAGAGAAATAAGTGTTTTTCTTCTGTCCTCGGGATCTCCTTTCCTGTAGACAAGTCCCTCTTTTTCCAGGGCATCAATCATGCTTGTCAGGCTTCCTTTCTGAAGATCAAGGCACTTTCCCAGGGTTGTAGGCATTATATTATCTACTGCCCCGATAATCATGATAGCCCGGTTCTGGTTTTTATTCAGGTTATAAGGCCCGTTTCCAGTTTGGTGAAAGATTCTGGCAAAGTTTTTATGAAACAGATGAAACATCTCAAACTGCAGTTTTACTGCTTCTTTTATTTTTTTTTCTTTCATTGATATCCACAGCCAGAAGTTTTCTAATTCGGATGTTAAATTGAAAGAGTTTCTCAATAAGCCTTTAAATAGAACTTATAGTGAAAAATTATGCCTGTTTTTCAGCTCATCTTTCAAATTGATAGTTCATATTCTTACTGTTCGTTTATTTAATTGTTTGATTTCTTACTAATTCAATCTAAATTGTATTTATACTTTGTGATACAGGGTTCAATACTTCATAATGTTAGTATTTCTTTAAACTCATATCCGTACGAATTAGACATTTCAGGTATGTATGTGCCCAGATGAAAGTAATCAGTGAACCAATTACTGTCCCCGCAACAAGCCCCCACCAGACGCCAGAAAGCCCCCAGTTGAATTCGAAAGCAAAAATTAAGGCAAAGAGAGGGGTCATAATCAGGCTGCGCAAAAGCGTAGCTATAAGAGCGTTGGTGCCTTTTCCTGCTCCCTGGAAGAAAGAAGCGGAAAGCATCCCAAAGGCGACTGCCGGATAGAACACTGTCATGATCTTAAGGAGTCTCGTGAGTTCTGGTGCAATCCGGGCAGCGTCTTCGGTCTGTGTAAAGACAGCAGCAATTTCTGGAGCAAAAACGAATACGAAAACCGCAATTACGGCTTCGACCAGAAATCCGATTTTAACTGCGTAAAAAAGAGCATTCTGGGCTTTTTTAAAATCCTTTTCCCCAAAAGCAGCTCCTCCAATTGAGACCATAGCGATTGAAATTCCTATCAGGGGCGTAACTGCTATGCCTGTCACTCTCCAGGCTGTGGCATAGACCGCAACTCCATCTGTACTGCTGATATCCGTGATTATAATATTCATTATAAGTGCGGTCAGCGCCAGGGCAAGCTGCTCAACTGAGGAGGGTATTCCGACCCTGAAAATATCTTTTACTATCGCTTTATCGAATTTGAAGGAACTGAACCTGAAAGCTACATAGGTATCTTTTTTGATGAAAAACCAGTAAAACATCAGCAGTCCGGAACTGGCATAAGCGACAACGGTTGCTAGGGCGGCTCCTGCAATTCCCAACCCCAGAGTATATATAAATATGGGATCGAGTATTACGTTCAGGACTGAGCCAAGAATCATTGACTGCATAGCCCTTTTTGAATCCCCTTCACTTCTCAGGATGGAGTTTGCAACATTAGTAAAGAAGAATATAAAACTGCCCCCGAAAAACACCCTGGCATAACTGATTCCAAGCTCTGTCGTTCTTCCGGCGGCTCCGCTGTATACGAAAAGCTCTTCTACAAAAGCTAATCCAAGCACGGTCAGTATAACTGTCAGGGTGAGCATTATCACAAAGGTATGCAGGGCAACGTTATCCACGCCTGTTTTATCTCTGGCGCCAATCCGCCTGGAAATTGCAGACCCCCCGCCAACTCCCAACCCGCCTGTAAGTGCCATCTGAATAAGAAAAAAAGGAACTGCAAATCCCATAGCAGCCAGAGCATCAGCTCCCAACCCCGCAACCCAGAAGGTATCTGTAAAGCTGTATAGTATTTGTACGGACATTGCAACTATTATAGGAATTGATAGCTTGATGACGGCTTTCTGGGGGTCACCGAGAAGAATATTTACTCCTTCTGTTGTCTCTTTATGCACAAGAAAACTTTTTTCTTCTACCAAAAAATTCCTCTCATTTTTTTACTGCTTTCCTTTTTTCTCTGCTCCTTTTCTTTAATACCCTGACAGTTATCTTTCTTCTTACAAAACCGACTAAAACTCACATGATAGGAGTTTTATCTTTAATTCTCTGGACTTATCGTTATCGTGATTATGGAATACGCCTGGCTTGCCATGAGCCTTAGTAAAAAAGGTGAAGGAGGAACTATTGTCTTAAAAGAAATACTTATTCCTTTTTAAGGTAGGTAGAAAGGTTTATTTAGTCACAATATTAGCCTATATCAGTTTTCTTTCCTTATTGGAGATGGCGTTATTACGTGCCTGCAATATGCATACTCAATGTTGTTGAGGAAGCACGCATCGTTTCTGGTTTTGAGAATACAGTATTGGTTTTGAGAATACAGGATAGAGTGTCCTGATCTTAATTGCCGGTATAATTGCTGTTAATCCTTTTTTCAGTCCAGAGTAAGGAAAAAGAAAAGACTACAGGATATGTAAAAATGGAAAAATACAATGGGATTTCAGCCCTAAATAGAATTAAAAAAGATGGTATAATGGAGTACTATCTAAAGGTTACTCATCGATTAGTTAAGATATCTGAACAAGCTGTATAACCGGAATCAGTCAGATAAAATAAAGACATGGCAGCCGATTTATAATAAACTGTTATACGAAACAATCATTCATAGTAATATATATTTTAAGTTAACATACTCCATTTTATTAAGATCCATATTTTGGGTTCTTGTTTTTTTGTACCAATCAACTGCACAATAGTGCTAGTTAATATATATGCATCCATGGAGTATCAGCAAATAAAGCAAATAATCGATACTTATGGATATTATTTTTGATTATGGATTTTAATAATATTTAGTCTGCCTGAATAAATAGTTCGTTCTGGATGATTACTCAGGTTTGGGCGTCAGTTCGCTTTGAATAATTATTCAAAAAAATTCAAAATTCAGGCGTGTAGAACGGGATAAGATGGAGGGATTTGATTGAATAAGCAGTATTTACCATATCTTGCTGCAATTCTCTTTGCTTTTCTCATAATTGCACCAGGCGTTGCAGGAGCCGAAGGAAGCACATACACAAATGTAAGTGTTAATGATGCCAGGAATATGATTGAAGAAGGCAATGTCTTCATTCTCGATGTACGTACCCCTGATGAATTCCATGCAGCGCATATTAAAGGAGCGGTATTGATACCGGTTGCGAGCCTCAAGAATCCGCCCGGAGAACCGATTTTGCCTTATGAAGATCTGCTGGCAAATCGAACGGATGAGTTGCCGGATGATTGTAATACAAAAATACTTATTTATTGTAAAACCGGGACACGAAGCACCAGTGCAAGCAAAGTCGTGGTTGGCGCCGGTTACAACAATGTTTATAACATGAATGAAGGGATCAAAGTCTGGATAGACGCAGGATACCCCGTTGTAAGCAGCTTTGTAGATGAGCTTGACTGTGCTGATGACTCAACTAAAACTGCCCTCAACGTAAAAGTCAACAACATACTCTGTCATCTTCAAAAAGGAAATGATGCTAAAGCTATAAAGAAAATTAGCACTTTTAATGCTTTCGTTAATAAA
>Ga0134091_1001161_pt1 | contig 21581 bp, 17 predicted proteins | sample 2_5taG_FD_94451 | JGI IMG/M metagenome (GOLD analysis project Ga0134091, IMG submission 94451) | Switchgrass degrading microbial communities from high solid loading bioreactors in New Hampshire, USA - 2_5_20_6_A2 metaG | ecosystem: Engineered > Bioreactor > Semi-continuous > Anaerobic >...
CTGGGGGCAAAGACCGTCAAAAGCCGCATCGAAGCGGAGTGGAACTCCATGGAGACGCTGGCCGCGCTGCCGGAGATTTACGATTCGTCCGTGCCGCTAGAGCAGAAGCTGGACCTTCTGCGCAAGGAAGTGGCGCACAAGGGGCACATCCGCATGGGCATCGCCTATGCGGACGGCGTGCTGCACGCCACCGACGGCTCCAGCGTGGACGTGAAGGACAGGGTGCACTTCTACAAGCCCATGGCCGGGGAGAACGGCGTGTCCGATCCCGTCGTCAGCAAGCAGAACGGGCAGGTCATCCTCTGCCTGGGGGTGCCCATCCGGGAAAACGGCAGCATCGTGGGCGCGCTCATCGCCGTGCGGGAGGGCAGCACCCTAAGCGACGTGGTGGACGACATCACCTACGGCGCTTCGGGCCGGGCGTTCGCCGTCAACAGCAGCGGCACCACCATTGCCCATGAGAACCACGAACAGGTGACGGGCATGTTCAACGCCGTCGAGGCCACAAAGGAAGACCCGGCCTACGCGTCCCTGGCGGCCCTGCTGCAGGAAATGCAAAAGGGCGAGAGCGGCACCGGCAGCTACGAGTACGGCGGCGAGACGAAGATCGTGGGCTACGCGCCCATCGAAGGGCTGAACTGGTACCTCGCAGTCAACGCGCCGGAGGAGGAAGTGCTGTACCGCCTGCACAAGGTGCAAAGCTACATGCCCATCCTGGTGGCGATGTTCGTCGCCGCCGGCGCGGCGATCACCTTTGTGCTGGCCAGCGGCATCGCCCGCCCCATCAAGCGTTCCGCGAAGTTCTTGTCGGTGGCCGCGGAGGGGGACTTCACCCAGAGCGTACCCGAAAAGGACAAAAAGCGCAGGGACGAAATCGGCAAGCTCGCCCGCTCCATCGACAAGCTGCAGCAGTCCATGCGGGACGTGGTGCGCGGGGTGGTGGAGGAGGCCGGCGCCGTGCTGGAGGGCGCGGCCGTCACCACCCGCAGCATGGACGAGCTGAACGCCCAGATCCGGGACGTTTCCGGCACCACCGAGAACCTGTCCGCCAACATGGAGGAGACCGCCGCCTCCACCCAGGAGATGAACGCCACGGCGACGGAAATCGAGGCGGCCATCGACTCTTTGGCCGGAAAGGCCCAGGACGGCGCGAAGGTGGCTGCGGAAATCAGCCGGCGCGCCACCGACTTGCGGCAGACCGCCGAGCAGTCCCAGAAGTCCGCCGACGAAATCCGCGCCAGCGCCGCTGAAAAACTCAAGGCCGCCATCGCCAAGAGCAAGGCGGTGGAACACATCAACGTGCTTTCGGACACCATTTTGCAGATCGCCTCCCAGACCAACCTGCTGGCGCTGAACGCCGCCATTGAGGCGGCGCGCGCGGGCCAGGCGGGCAGGGGTTTCGCCGTGGTGGCGGGGGAAATCAAGCAGCTGGCGGACCGCTCCAAGGACGCCGTGGGCGAGATTCAAAAGGTCACCGGCGAGGTGGTGCTCTCGGTGGAGAACCTCTCCTCCAGCTCGCAGGAGATTCTGCAGTTCATCGACCAGACGGTCATCGCCGACTACGCCTCCATGGTGCGCATCAGCGACCAGTACAGCAAGGACGCCGATCTCATCGCGGACATCGTGCGCGATTTTTCCGCCACTTCCGAGCAGCTGTCCGCCGCCATCCAGAACATGGTGAGCGCCATCAACGAAATCGCCTCCGCCAGCAGCGAGGGCGCGGGCGGCACGGCCAGCATCGCCCAGAAGACCGCCGTGGTGGCGGACAGGGCCGCCGAGGTCATCCGTCGCTGCAGGGACACCAAGGAAAGCGCCGAAACGCTGACCAAGCTGGTCTCGAAGTTCAAAGTATAGCAAAGCCATGCCAAAAGCGGCCGTGGGAAGCCAGGGCCGCTTTTGGTTTTCCCGGGAACACACTGACTTCTGGCGGATGCTGTTGACAATCAATAGTTTCCATACTATACTGAAATGGGCGTATCCAGATAACAGCGCACCGAATGTTAACTGCGAAGGAGGAAACCATGGCACAGCTGGACCTCGAAAGCTTCCAGCGCGTGGACAAGGAACGCTGCAGCGTACAGGAGAAGATTCCTGCGACGTACACATCTACGTGATCGACGGGGTGAAGTACGTCCAGATTGACACCTATGGAAGGAAGAATCGGAAATATCCGGATAAACCCAGCCAGGTTTTGCAGTTTGACCGGAAGGCGGCAGAATTTCTGATCGAGCTGTTCAAAAAGGAGCTGGATATTTAGCGAAAGCCAGCCGCGCGAGCGCTGGCATCGGGCATATCCTTCTTGGAAACGCGTTTGCCCTTTCAGCGAGTAAAACCCCGCCGCGCTGCAGGGAAAAGGCGTCCACGCCGAGCGATGCAGTCCTTTTCTTTTCAGCGACGGGAAACAGCGAATACGCTGCGAAGCGCATCGCCGCGGCGACAGGGGATGCGGCGTTGTCCATCGCGGACTGCGGCGGGACTGTCCGCATCGCCGCCGGCGAAAAGCTGGGCGTTGTCTGCCCGACGTACTTCGGAGGGCTGCCCACCGTCGTAAGAGAGTTCATCAGCGCGGCGGACTTTGACGTACCGCAGGGCGCGTACGTGTTCTTTGTGGCGACGTACGGCACCTGCAGCGGCGGCGCGGCCCATTTTGCGAAAAAGCTGCTCGCCGATAAAGGCGTGGCGCTTTCCGCCGCCTTTGACGTCCGGATGCCGGACACGTGGACGCCCCTGTTCGACCTGAGCGACGCCGCCCGCCTCGCCCGCATCCGCGCCAAGGAGGACGGCCAGATCGACGCAATCTGTAAGCGCATTCAAAACGGCGAAAAGGGGAATTTCGCCGCCGGCAGGGTGCCGGCGTTCGCCGCGCGGGCGTTTCAGCTCGTGTATGAACTGGCGCGGCGCACGTCGCACTTTTGGGTGGAGAGCAGCTGCATCGGCTGTGGGCTGTGCGCCAAGAACTGCCCCGTGAAGGCCATCGCGCTGGAAAACGGCAGACCCGTCTGGCAGCGGGACAAATGCGCCATGTGCCTGGGATGCCTGCACCGCTGCCCGAAATTCGCCATCCAGTACGGCAGGCGAACCAAGCGACACGGGCAGTATCTGCATCCTTGAAATGAACGATTTTGCCGCGCCATAAGAACGAAGTCCGGCTTGCCCGGCCTTCTTTTTTTATATAGAATGAACTATACACAGGATACGTGGGGAGGGCGTGCCATGGACGGCGTCAAGGTTCATCTGTCAAAGGAAGACAATGTGGTGCTGCAGGCCATCGCGGCGTTTGATCTGCTGTTCGAGCTTTCGAACAGAGGCTTTCTGAAGCGGACATGCGGAAGGGAGTTCATCAGCCGGATGGGGGTCGAGGGGCAGGTCCTGGAGGAGGCAGGCCTCATCAATCAGGGGGTCATCCTCTGCATGCTGTACGCGCTGCTCGCGCTGCCGCCAGGCTTTACTCGCCAGAGGGGACATGCGCAACCGGACGGCTCCGCTTTGCAGTTCGACGTTTTGCCGATCAACGCCATGATCGAACGGTTTGCTGCGGAAGGGACCGCCAGATCTGCATTCACCTATGAAAGGGATCGGCGCGGGACAGACCATGTGCGGCATATCCGCAACGCCATTGCTCACGGAAAAATGGCGTTCTGCGGCGATTCGCCGGAAGGGGACTGCGTCCGGCAGGACAGGCTGAGGCTGGTGGATGAGAATGCGAAAGGTGAGACCTACTGCCTCGAAATCCCGCTGTTCCAGCTGTCTCAAATCTGCACGGCGCTGAAGGAGATGTTTTACGCGTATCTGCGCCAGAAAGGGGCACAGGTGCCAAGCGGCGAAGGGAAGAAGGCGGAATTGCAGTAACGGGAACTGCAGTAACGCGGCGCGCGCGCTTTCGGCAGCCCTACGGGGTGACGTTCCGCGCGCGAATGGCCGGCGCTTTTCGCTCCGTCGGCGCATGATGTTTGCCGGCGGGCATGGCGTTGGCGGAGTCAAGCCTAAATACTTTAGGAACCCCCTCGCTGAGCGAAGGGGGTTTTCTGCTGCCCTGCCTCAAAAGGCCCGTTTCATGCAGCAAAATGGCGGGCAGAACCCTTCACGGCTTCTGGTCGCCTGCACTTGCGCAGAGAAATCCCGTTCATGCCATGCGGCTTGCGCTGCCCGCGGCGGGCGTTTCGCCGTCCTTCCTGTTATGGCGGAGGAAGACTGCGCAAAACTTCGCGAACCGGCAGGCATTTCCCGCGTGCTCTTGCGAAAAAGCTCGCTCGCGCGCGCTCTGCAGACGGCAGGGCGTTCTGCCGTCCGGATCGCATATGGTGGCGTGCCGCGCAGGGCTCCCAAACCGGAAACCATCGCCCGCCTGCTCTTGAGAAAACCTGATGCCGCTCGTGTCCGCGCGGCGCACGGCGGGCGTTTCGCCGTCCGGCCGCAAGTGGCGGTGTCGCACTGCCCAGAGCTTCGCATACCGGAAACCACTGCCTGCCGACGGAAAACCAGTATACCTTTGAAAAAAGCAACCCCTTCGCGAAGGCGAAGGGGTTTTCTCTTTGGTGCTGTGCTTCCGGAGGCCAGAGTACCAATCAAACTGCGTCTGCGCGCATCAGCTGCACACCGCGCCATTCGGCGCAAGGGGTGTTCCCGCGATGAAGTCAGGGAAATCGTAGGCAAGGCTGCCTTACTGCGCATGTGGAGGTTTTGCCAAACCCGCGCGTCCCCCGCGAAGTTCATGCGTTCCGCCTTGCGTAAAACGGTCAGGCCGTTTTCCGCCCATGCGGTTTCTGCCTGCCCGCTTATGCGGGGGCCAGCGAAGCTTTGATTGAAAGCTTATTGATGAGACAGTTGCTTCTTCCGTTCGCCGTGTTCACATGCCGGTCAAGCTCATTCCGCACACCTGCGGTTACTGTCCGCCTTGCCCTGCGAAGGCCTGCTCAGGCTGCGGTTTGCCCGCATCGTGGAAAAGAGCGGCGCTTTCCCTCGTCACGCCGGCACGATGATCACGGCGTTCAGATACATCTTCAGGATGGGCAGTATCCGGTCGTAGCACACGCCGAAAAGCGCCGCCAGCGACAGCACCGCAAACGTCTCCCCGATGGTGCGGTGGTGGCTGTTGACATAGGGCGGCGCCTCGCTGCCCTGCACAAGGTAAAACAGAGAGTCGTAAAGCGGCAGCGTCACGTGGTACAGCAAAGAGTCGCTGCTCTGGTAAAGCTTTCCAGAAATCGGCCCGTTGCAGGGAATGAAGACGCCGCTTTCCACGTCCGCGTAGCCTTGCACGCGGTTTGACACATAGCCGTAAAGCTTTTCGTCCCGAAAGCGCAGCACGCATTCGGAAATGTAGGCGGAAAGGCGGCTGTCCCCTGACTTTTTCAGCACGTGACGCCCCATGAAGTAGAAATATGCGAGGAACTCCTGCCAGATCTCCTGCCTGCGGTCCTGCGGGCGCAGTTCCGCCTGCGAGGTGTGCAGCACAAACTCCTGCGCCTCGTCGGAGGCACAGTGCGCCTCGAAGCTGCGCTGCGCCAGCGACGAAAAGGCGAACAGCAAATCCGCGTAAAGGCGTTCTGGCCTTGTGCGCAGCCAGCGCTGTTTCAGCTCCTCCAGGTGGATGACCTCGTACGCCGTCGTCACGTCCACGCCGCTCTCCAGCAGCTTCAAAAAGCGTTCGCCGGCCTCGCTTCGCACTTCCTCCATGATGTCAAAGTCCGCGTACTTTGCCCTGCACGCTGCGGCTTCCTCCTGCCAGCGCCGGTAGATCTGCTGTCTTTGCCGCTCGTCGTCCCTGGCTCTGGTCTTGTCCGGAGTTTCGCGGTTTTTGTCCATGTTGTCTCCCCCTTTGCTTCACCGCTGTTCCATCAAATGAACGGCTTTGCCGCGCTGTTCTGGCTTTGGCGAAGGCGCCGGGGCAGGGGAAACCGGCAGCGCCGGAAAGGGTACTTCATTGTATCCCGGCGCGTCGGGTTTTGCAAGCGCCGCCATGCCGCTTTTAAGCGTTTTTGGGGCTTGTCACGGGGGCGCATCCAATGAGGGGAGGCTGAACATGGCGTGGATGAAAGCGGACGAGCGCTTTGCGGCCGCCCGAAGGGGCAAAAGCCTGTAAAAGCGGAGCAAGTGCGCGTATTTTGCGCAAGCCTCCGCGAAGGCCCAAAATAATGGCTTTCCTTCACCGCAGGGAATGGGCGCATCACCGCCGCAGGGCCGCGAAACGCTCCACAAAGTAGTAAAATTTCTACGATATACCATTTTAAAGTAGCAATTTTACTTGACAGACGATTCACAAAGGCATAGAATGAGAGTCGCTGCCCGCAAGGGCAAAAAAGGAATGGAGAGGGAAAGTTATGAAACAGAAAAAAGTGCTTGCGCTGATTCTGGCGGTTTCCATGCTGTTCGGGCTCGTGGCCTGCGCGCCCGCGGCGGAAACTGTGGAACCTGTGGCAAGCGAGACTCCCGAAGTCGTTGCGACGCCCGCGCCCGAAGCGGAAGTCGAAGCGAAGTACGAACCCGGCGTGTACGGCGCCAGCGCCGTGGGCAACAACGGCCGCGTCACCGTGTACGTTGAAGTGGACGAGACCAGCATCCTCGCCATCTCTGTGGACACCGGCTACGAGACCGCCGGCATCGGCGACGTCGCCGCGAACACCGTGGCGGACGCCATCGTCAACGGCCAGACGCTCGTCGTCGACACCGTTGCTGGCGCGACCATGACCAGCAACGCCGTACTGGCCGCCGTGAAGGGCGCACTGGCTGAGGCGGGCGCGGACATCGAGGCCCTCCTCACCCCTGCGAATCCCGCTGATTACAACCAGGAGCTTGAGGAACTATCCGCGGACGTCGTCGTGGTCGGCGGCGGCATGGCGGGCATGGTTTCCGCGGTGCGCGCGGCGCAGGAAGGCGCGAAGGTCATCCTGGTGGAGCGCTCCGGCATCCTCGGCGGCGCTGCGCGCTACGCCATGGGCTGGATCAGCGGCGCGGGCTTCCGCATTCAGAAGGAGCTGGGCGTGGAGGACAGCCCCGAGCTGTTCTACTCCGACATCATCGGCTTCGCCGGCGGCGAGGAAAACGTGAATGTGGACCTCGCCAAGTACTACGCCTACAACTCCGGCCCCGCCATCGACTGGCTGCAGGACGTGGGCGTCGAGTTCAAGAACGAGCTGAACGTCGGCATCTACGACCCCATGAGCGTGTATCGCGTGGCGTGGGGCCTGAACAACGGCGCATCCCTGATCTTTGGCCTGCAAAAGGCCCTTGACGAGCAGGTGGCCGCGGGCAACGTCCAGTACTATGTCAACACCGCCGGCACGGAGCTGGTGATTGAGAACGGCGAAGTGACAGGCATCCGCACCGAGGACTCCCACGGCAACACCCGCACCATCCGCGCCCATGCCGTCATCCTCGCCACCGGCGGCTACGGCGCGAACCAGTCCGTTCTTGAGACCATGTTTGACAACATCGCCTGCGGTTACATCATGACCGCCATGGGCGACGGCAGCATCCTCGCGGCGCAGGCCGGCGCGGGCTTCCATGACCTTGATTACAATCCCATCACCGGCGGCGTGCTGCCCGTGGACGGCTTCTACAGCAACGTGCGCATGAACGTCAAGTACAACGGCGTCATCTTCGTGGACAATAGCGGCAACCGCGTGTTTGACGAGATCGGCGCCAACTACAAGACCCGGTCCGACGCGTGGATCCACGCCGATGAGAACATCCTGTTCGGCATCCTCAGCGAGAGCATGATCCTTGCCGACACCCCCGTGCTCAACATGGGCAACTCCTTCAACACCACGCCGGATACCGACGGTTCCGTCTTCGCCAGGCTGGTGGAAGAGGGCGAACTGATCTTCAAGGCGGACACCATCGAGGAGCTCGCCCGGAAGATGGGCGTGGACGCCGCGGCTCTGAAGGCGACCATCGAGCGCTACAACGGTTTCGTGGCCGCAGGCAGGGACGAGGACTTTGGCCGCACGGCTAACCTTATCGCTTTTGAGGAAGGCCCGTTCTATGCCATCAAGACCATCCCCTACGCCGGACGCTCCGCGGGCGGCCCCCTGTGCAACGACCGCATGGAAGTGCTGACCGGATCCGGCGAGGTCATCCCCGGCCTGTACCTCTCCGGCGAGGTGGTGGGCTTCTCCGTCATCAGCGGCGAGGCTTCGGTCTCCGGCATGTACCTCGGCATGGCGGCCACCTACGGCGTCTGCGCCGGCGAAAATGCCGCGGATTACGCCCTTTCGAAGTAAGAACCTCCCAATCAACGCAAAAGGCAGCCGTTCCCATGTGGGGCGGCTGCCCGCCGTTTTGGGCAGGTGCACTGCTTTCGGCGCGCTTTCGCGCGCGACGAAGGAGTAAAAATTCAAAAAAACGCCTGCGCACACAAGAAACGCCGGGCGGTTTTCCCAAACGGGCGAGTGGCTCCGTAAAACGCGCAAGGAACCGCCGCCCATGGGGCGGCGGCCTGTCAGAGGTCTTCCAGCTCGGCCGCGGGCTGGTTGTTTTCGATGTTGTCCCGGGCGAGGTCGTTGTCGATGACGCGATACGCTTCGGAAATCGGCCGTTCGAACCTCCCTTTTCTCGTCCATTTTCGGATTTTGGGACTCATGCTTTTCACCCCCGAGGGTAGTTTTGCCCCAAACCCGAAAGGCTATGCCCGCAGCACCCAACCGCGCCGGAAAAGCCAAAGGAAACGCCGGAAAAACCATGTTTTTCAGCTGCGGTGAAAAAGCGCGGCGATAAGCCGGCGACCGTCGAAAAAAGCCATTTTCGCGCCCCGGACGGCTTGCAGCCGCTAGTGTAATAGGGAAAACGCTAGACCGTGCCATTCTTTGGAAGCGCACCGATAAGCGGCGAAGCATTGCCCATCGATAAACGGCCTTTTCCCGCGCCCCGGACGGCCCGATAAAAATGCTAATATAATAATGAAAGAAAAGCAGCGCAACATGCGCTGCTTTTGGTTTGGAAAGGGAAAAGCGGATGCCTCGTTTGCGCTGCCGCTTTGCGAAAGCATCAGTGCTTTCCGCGGCGCACCCGCCCCCAGCTCTTCGGGGGCCTTTTGCGCGCCGCGAAGGCTACTCCCCCAGCGTGGCGACGACCTTTTTCAGCTCTTCGGGGATTTCGATGTGCTGCGGGCAGTGCGCCATGCAGCTGCCGCACTCGATGCAGCTCGACGGCCGGCCCTCCTCGATGCGGGCGTACTTTCGCTCGGCGCGGGGCCTGTCGTCAAACATCAGCAGCTCGTTGTAAATCTCGAACGCGTTCGGAATGTCGATGCCCTGGGGGCAGGCGTCCACGCAATAGCGGCACTTGGTGCAGGGGATGACGGGCACCTGTTTGAGCATGTCCACCACTTTGGCGATGGTGGCGCGCTCGCCCTCCGAAAGGGGGGAGAAGTGCTGCATGTAGGAGGTGTTGTCCTCCATTTGCGCAAGGTTGGACATGCCAGACAGCACCACCATCACGCCCTCCAGCGACGCGGCGTACCGCACCGCCCAGGAGGCGACGGAGGCTTCGGGGTTGGCGTCCTGGAACACCTTTCGCATTTCGGGGTTGAGCGTCGCGAGGGCGCTGCCCTTCACCGGCTCCATGATGAGGACGGGCTTTCCATGTTTTCTCGCCACCTCGTAGCAGCCTTTGGACTGGACGGCGGGGTTTTCCCAGTCCGCGTAGTTGATCTGAAGCTGCACCACTTCCGCCTCGGGATGCTCGGTGAGGATTTGGTCCAGCAGCTCCGGCGTGTCGTGGAAGGAAAAGCCAAAGTGCTTGATGAGGCCTTTTTCCTTCAACCCTTTGACGAACTCCCACGCGCCGAACCTTTGGGCCTTTTCGTAAAGCTCCCTGTTCAGCGAGTGCAGCAGGTAAATGTCGAAATACCCGGCTCCCGTGCGGCGGAGGGACTCGTCGAAGTACTCCTGCAGCTGTTCGGGGCGTTCGGCGTCCCAGAAGGGGAGCTTGTCCACCAGCCAGAAGGACTCCCTGGGGTAGCGGTCCACAAGCGCCGCTTTGGCGACGCGCTCGCTGTCGCCGTCGCCGTAGACGTACGCGGTGTCAAAGTAGTTGAAGCCGCGCTGCATGAAAAGGTCCACCATCGCCTTCGTCTTTTCAAGGTCGAACTTTCCGTTCGCCTTCGGCAGGCGCATCAGGCCGAAGCCCAGTTTTTTGCCGGTATAGCCGAGTGTGTTGCTCATGGTCTTTCTCTCCTCGCTTGTGAGCGTTTCCGCCGGTCACACCCTGGAGAAGGGGGAGGATTCCAGCTCCTCAATGACGGTGGACACCGCCGCCTCCACGCTGCCCTCGCGGAAGGGGTTGTGCAGGTTCGCCACGTCCAGCAGCTCGAAGTACCCCTTGCTGCCGCCGGCGCAGCACAGGCGGAAGTAGTCCTCCCAGGCGCGCCTTCTGTCCTTCTTCATGCGGCCGTACAGCTCAAAGGCGCAGATCTGGGCCAGGGCGTAGTCGATGTAATAGAAGGGGTAGAGGAAGATGTGCTGCTTCTGCATCCAAAAGCCCCCTTCCTCCAGGAAGGCGTTGCCGTCATAATCCCTCCAGGGCATGTACTTCTTCTCGATTTCCCGCCAGATGTGCCGGCGCTCTTTGGCGGTCATCTCCGGCTTTTCAAACACCCTGTGCTGGAACTCGTCCACCGACACGAGGTAGGGAATCACCGTCAGCGCCGAGGCGAGGTGGGCGTAGCGGTATTCGTCCGCCTTGTCGCCGAAGAACTTGTCCATGTACGGGTAGGCGAAGTGCTCCATGGTCATGGAGTGGATTTCGTTGATTTCGCTGGTGGAGTGGCAAATGCCCATGATGGGCAGGGTGCGCGCCGCCACGTACGCCTGGAAGGCGTGGCCGGCCTCGTGGGTGAGCACGTCCACGTCCGCGCTGGTGCCGTTGAAGTTGGAGAAGATGAACGGCGCCTTGCAGCTGTCCAGGAAGGTGCAGTAGCCGCCCATGTGCTTGTTGGGGCGGGTGACGAGGTCGAACAGCTCGTGCTCCACCATGAAGTCGAAGAACTCGCCGGTTTGGGGAGAAAGGTCGCGGTACATCTCCCGCGCGGCGTTGACCAGGTACTCCATGCCGCCGATGGGCGTGGCGTTGCCCTCGGGGAAGACCAGCTGCTCGTCGTAGTAATGCAGCCTGTCAATGCCCAGGCGTTTGCGCTGCAGCTCGTAAATCCGCTCGCAGGCGGGCACGATGATGTTCTTCACCTGCTCGCGGAAAACGGCGACGTCCTTTTCGGTGTAGTCAAAGCGGTCCTTGTTGAGGTACGCCAGCGGGATGTAGCTGTCAAACCCCAGCTTTTGGGCCATGCGCACGCGGATGCGCACCAGCTTGTCGTAAATGTCGTCCAGCTTGTCGGAGACGGACTCGTAAAGGTTCGCCCAGGCGAGGAAGGCCTCTTTGCGCTCGTCGCGGTCGGTGCTCTCCATGTGCTTGAGCAGCCCGTAGAAGTTGCACTGTTCGCCCCGAAAATCCACCGAGCAGGAGGCGACCAGCCTCGAGTACTCCTGCTTGAGGTTGCCCTCCTCCACCAGGTCCTCGGCGATGGCCTCGTTCATCACGCGCTGGGCGTTTTCCGCCTTCTTGATGAGGATGGGGCCAAACTCTCGGGAAAAATCGTCCTTGAACTTCGTCTCGGTCAGGGCCTTGGAGGCGCGCTGAAGCACCAGCATGTAGGCCGGCGCCACCTCGTTGAAGTATTTCATCTCCCCGTCGTAGAAGGGGTCGGAGGTGTCCATCGTGTTGCGGATGTAAGCGAGGGTGTACATGGTGGAAAACGCCGCGTCGGTTTTCTCCAGCTGCAGATAGATGTCCCTCGCCTCCTCGTAGGTGGAGGCGCTCAAAAAGGCGTCAATCAAGTCGTTCAGGGCTTTTTTGGCGGCTTCCACATCCGGGCGCTCGTAGGCAAGCTGCGGGAATTTTTCCATGGTGTCCTCCTGTGAAGCAATCTTGCTTTCATACTAATGCGTAATGTCCCGCCCGTCAACAGAAAAAGCCGCCCCCGCAAAGGGGGGCGGCGCGCGGCTGTGGCTTTAGAAGGGCGAACGGGGCACGTAGGTGGTGTGCAGCAGCTCGTGCGCCCTGTGGCTGTTGGGATGGCCGAGGAACTCCTCGTACAGCTTTTGAATGGAGGGGTTCTTGTGGGACTTTCTGATGGGCATGTTGCGGTCCACGTCGTAGGTCGCCTTGGCGCGGGCGGCCTTCGGGTCCACAAAGTAGCGCGTGCGCGCCGGCACGATGGGCTGGCCGCCGCCGGTGATGCAGCCGCCCGGGCAGCCCATGATTTCGATGAAGTGGTACTGCTTTTCGCCCGCCTTGATGGCGTCGAGGAGCTTGGCGGCGTTGGCCGTGCCGTGGGCGACGGCGACCTTGATTTCGGTGGGAGCGCCGTTGACGGGCAGGGTGACGGAGGCTTCCCGGACGCCCTCCATGCCGCGGATGGCGGTGTACTCGATGGTTTCAAGGTCTTCGCCGGTGAGAAGGTCCGCCACGGTGCGAAGCGCCGCCTCCATCACGCCGCCGGTGACGCCGAAGATGACCGCCGCGCCGGTGGAATCGCCCAAGATGTCGTCAAAGGGCTCGTCGGGCAAATGGACGAAGTCGATGCCCGCCTGCTTGACCATCTTTGCGAACTCCCTCGTGGTGAGGTTGGCGTCCACGTCGCGGTAGCCGTCCCGTCCCATCTCGGGGCGGATGATTTCGAACTTCTTCGCCGTGCAGGGCATGACGGACACCACGAAGATGTCCTTCGGGTCGAGGCCGTTCTTTTCGGCAAAGTAGGTCTTCGTGATGGCGCCCTGCATCTGGTTGGGGCTCTTACAGGTGGAAAGGTTGGGCAAAAACTCCGGGTACTGGTGCTCGCAGAACTTCACCCAGCCGGGCGAGCAGGAGGTGATCATGGGCAGCGCGCCGCCCTCCTTCAGCCTTGTCAAAAGCTCGGTGCCTTCTTCCATGATGGTGAGGTCGGCGGCGAAGTCCACGTCGAACACCCTGTCCGCCCCCAGCCTTCGCATGGCGGCCACCATCTTGCCCGCCACGGGGGTGCCGATGGGCAGGCCGAACTCCTCGCCGAGGGCGACGCGCACCGCCGGCGCGGGCTGAAACACCACGAACTTGTTGGGGTCGGCCAGCGCCTGCCACACGGCCTCGGTGGAGTCCTTTTCAAACAGCGCGCCCACCGGGCAGGCGGCGATGCACTGCCCGCAGTTGATGCAGGCCACCTCCGCCAGGCTGTGGTTGAAGGGCACGCCAACTTCGGTTTTGTAGCCGCGGTTCTGCATGCCGATGACCGCCACGCCCTGGGTCTTTTCGCAGGCGGCGACGCACCGGCGGCAGAGGATGCACTTGCTGTTGTCCCGCACGATGGAGGGGGAAAGGTCGTCGTAGCGGTTCTTGGTGGGTTTGCCGTCATAGGGCACGTCCCGCACGCCCAGCTCCTCGCACAGGGTCTGCAGCTCGCAGGAGCCGTTGCGCACGCAGGTGAGGCACTCGCGCCGGTGGTCGGAGAGGATGAGCTCCAGCACGAACTTCCTCGCGTTCAGCACCGCCGGGGAGTGGGTGAGAACCTCCAGCCCCTCGGAAACCGGCAACGTGCAGCTGGCGGAAAGGCGGTGGGTCTTTGCGTCCTCCACCAGGCACATGCGGCAGGCGCCGATGTTGTTGATGTCCTTCAAGTGGCACAAAGTGGGTATTTTGATGCCGTTCTTCAGCGCCGCCTCAAGCACCATGGTACCCGCTTCGGCCTGCACGGTCATACCGTCGATTTTCAGTGTTACCATGAGTCTGTTCCTTTCGTTGATGCTTGATTACCGCTTGGCAACGGCGCCAAACCGGCAGGTATCCATGCAGGCGCCGCACTTGATGCACTTGGACGTATCGATTCTGTAAGGCTTCTTGATTTCGCCCGAGATGGCGCTCACCGGGCAGTTGCGCGCGCACAGGCTGCAGCCGCGGCACTTTTCGGGGTCGATGTAATAGACCAGGAGCTTCCTGCACACCCCCGCCGGGCAGCGCTTTTCGTTGATGTGCGCCTCGTATTCGTCCCGGAAGTACCGGATGGTGGAGAGCACCGGGTTGGGCGCCGTCTGGCCCAGCGCGCACAGCGACGTGGCCTTGATGTTTTTGCCCAGCGTTTCGAGCTTTTCAATGTCTCCGGGCTTGCCGCGGCCTTCGGTGATGTCCGTCAGCATCTCCAGCATCCTGCGGGTGCCGATGCGGCAGGGCGGGCACTTGCCGCAGGATTCGTCCACCGTGAACTCCAGATAGAACTTCGCGATGTCCACCATGCAGGTGGTCTCGTCCATGACGATCATGCCGCCCGAGCCCATCATGGAGCCGATGGCGGAAAGGCTCTCGTAGTCGATAGGGGTGTCGATGAGGCTCGCCGGAATGCACCCGCCGGAGGGGCCGCCGGTCTGGGCCGCCTTGAACTTCTTTCCGTTGGGGCAGCCGCCGCCGATGTCGTAGATGATTTCCCGAAGCGTGGTGCCCATGGGCACTTCCACAAGGCCGGTGTTGTTGATCTTGCCGCCCAGGGCGAACACTTTGGTGCCCTTGCTGGTCTCGGTGCCGATGGAGGAATACCACTGTGGCCCGTTCAGAATGATCTGCGGGATGTTGGCGTAGGTCTCCACGTTGTTGAGCAGCGTCGGCATGCCAAAGATGCCCTTGTTCGCCGGAAACGGCGGGCGGGGCCTGGGCTCGCCGCGGTTACCCTCGATGGAGGCGATGAGTGCCGTCTCCTCGCCGCAGACAAACGCGCCCGCGCCGAGGCGAAGCTCAATGTCAAACGAGAATCCGGTGCCGAGAATGTCATCTCCCAACAGGCCGTACGCTCTGGCCTGCTTGATGGCGATGTCCAGCCTTTTGACGGCGATGGGGTACTCGGCGCGGATGTAAATGTAACCCTGATGGGCGCCGATGGCGTAGCCCGCGATGGTCATGGCCTCCAGCACGCTGTGGGGGTCGCCCTCCAGAATGGAGCGGTCCATAAAGGCGCCGGGGTCGCCCTCGTCGGCGTTGCAGGCCACGAACTTGCGCTCGCCCTTGGCCTGCTGGGCGAAGAACCACTTTCTGCCGGTGGGGAAGCCCGCGCCGCCGCGGCCGCGCAGGCCGGACGCGGTGACGATCTCCACCACCTGCTCGGGCGTCAGTTCCGTCAGGCACTTGGCAAGGGCTCTGTAGCCGTCAAAGGCGATATACTCGTCAATGTTCTCCGGGTCGATGACGCCGCAGTTGTGCAGCGCGATGCGGCGCTGCTTTTTATAGAAGTCGATCTCCATCAAAGGCTTGATGGCCTTGTCTTCGGTGACGGACTTCGAATAGAGGTACTTCGTGCAGATGCGGCCCTTCAAAAGGTGCTCTTCCACGATTTCGGGGATGTGGTCCTCGGTGAGCCGCGCGTAGAACGACCCTTCGGGGTATACGATGCAGACCGGCCCCAGCTCGCAAAGGCCGAAGCACCCGGTGCGCACCACCTGGACCTCGTCAGAAAGGCCCACGCGGGCGAGCTCTTCTTCGAATTTTTTAATCAGACGGGCAGAGCCGGAGGACGTGCAGCCGGTACCGCCGCAGATGAGTACGTGGGAACGGTAGAACTTCATGGCGAAAACCTCCTCTGCGCCGCCTTAGCCGTTTTCGTAGTGGCCGATGGTGTACTGCCTGGGCACGACGCCGTTCACCAGATGGGAGGCGACGATCTCCCGCGCGATTTCCGGCGTCACCTTGCAGTACGTGACCTTCTCCTCGCCGGCTTTGGTCACTTCCACGATGGGCTCCAGCCGGCACAGGCCGATGCAGCCCGTCTGGGCGATGGTAACGTGGTGCAGGTTGCGCTTCGCCACCTCGTCGATGAAGGCCGCCATCACCTTGCGCGCCCCCGCCGCGATGCCGCAGGTGGCCATGCCCACCACCACGCGGGTGGCGTGTTCGTCCTTGCGGGTGTTCAGATTGTCCAGCGTCCTCTTGCGGATTTCCTCGAGGTCGGCCAGGGTTTTCATATTGGGGCACCTCCGTGAAAGTCTTTCAATCCCTCGTGCAGATGGTCCCGCACCCATGCGAGCACTTCCGGTTCGGACAGCGAAACGCCAGTTAACCGCCGCTTCACCTCGCGCGTGTCAAAGGAAAAGTATCGCCCGTTCGCCGAAACCTTCAGCAAAAAGTCCGGTTTTTCGGGATTCGCCGCGATGAGCGCCGCCATGGTCTCGGCCAGATCCCCCATGGGGGGCCGGTCGATGTGGCGCAGGCGGAAGGTGGCGCTGACGGCCGTGCCCTTTCCCACCGCGGAACGGATGGTAAGATTCCCTTCCGACCGCTGGGCGCTGGCCTGCAGCAGCGAAATGCCGAGGCCCACGCGCCGCGACTGCCTCGTGGTGGTGAAGGGGTCCGCGGCGGACTTCGCCAGTTCTTCCGGCATGCCGCAGCCGTCGTCCGTCACGGATATGGTCAAAAGGTCCTTTTCCGGCTCCGCGTTCACGTCAATGGTCACAAGCGACGCGCCCGCGGCGATGGAGTTTTGCGCAATGTCCAGAATGTGCAGGGAAAGCTCTCGCATGGCTGCCGGTCTTCAACCGATTTCGCGGTACTTGGCGATGACCTCCGGCACTTTCGCCGGCGTCATCCGTCCGTACACTTCCTCGTTGATCATGATCGCCGGCGCCAGGCCGCAGCAGCCGATGCAGCGGGCGGACTCCAGCGTGAAAAGCCCGTCCTCCGTGGTACCGCCAGGCTCGACGCCGAGCTGCTTGGCAAACTCGTCAAAAACGTCCTGGGCGCCGCGGACATAGCACGCCGTGCCCAGGCAGCAGTTGATGGTGTTCTTGCCGCGCCCGGTCAGCGTGAAGCGGGAGTAAAAGGTGGCGACGCCGTAGATGTGGCTCTTTTTGCAGCCCAGATGCTTGCTGATGAACTCCTGGGTCTCCTCGTCGATGCAGCCGAAGATCTCCTGCGCCTCGTGCATGACGGGCATCAGCGCGCCATCCTTTCCCTTCCAGCGGTCGATGGCTTCCTTCAACTTTTCGTATTTCTGTTCCTTGGTCATGCTGAACGCTACCTCCTTGCGACTTGGGAAAAAGAAGTGAATCAAAGGGGCAACTCGTTGCAACAGAATCCTATGATCTGAAGTCTCCAGGAACGGTTGAACGGACTCATTCTACCACACATTTAATAATTTGGGAAACATAAATTGATAAACATTCGGCAAACAAGCAAATGTCGGAAAAGCCTTGCCACAGTATGATTGTATCTGGGGTGGACGGCGGTAAGAACACCGCTTTTGGATTCATTTTGAAATTCATGGATTTGCAGAGATTATACCGTCCCGCGCACGGAAAAGCAACAGCCGAAGCGCGGGAAAGTTCGATTGTTATTAGATTTACATAGTGTCAGCAATAGGATCGGGTAGGGGGAAGCGAAAAAAACGCCTGGTAAAGATGCAGGAAGATGAATAAATATGCTTGCTTTTCCGAGAAAAAGCCCGTATACTGTTCCGTATCAGCCCGCCCGAGAAGGGCGGTCACAATCGCAAAAGGAGTCCTTCGCATGAAACACCCGCCCCGCTGCCTGCCGCAGATCGCCCTGCTTGCAGCCGCGCTGATCTGGGGGCTGTCGTTTGTCGTCATCAAAAACGCCTTGGACGTGATCCCGCCCATGCTGCTGCTGGCGGTGCGCTTCACGGGGGCGGCCGCCGTGCTTAGCGCCCTCTTTTTCCGGCAGCTGAAGGGGATGAGCAAAAAGCTCGTCCGCAACGCGGCGGTGGCGGGGGTGTGCCTGTTTTTCGCCTACGCCAGCCAGACCATCGGCATCACGGACACCACGCCGGGCAAAAACGCCTTTCTGACGGCGATTTACTGCGTCATCGTGCCCTTTTTGTTCTGGGCGGCGGGGGGCGAGCGTCCCACGCTCTGGAATTTGCTGGCGGCAGCGCTCTGCCTTGCGGGCATCGGGCTCGTGTCCCTTTCCGAGGGGTTGACGGTGGGCATGGGGGACGCGCTGACCATTCTCGGCGGATTCTTATACGCGGTGCACATCGTGGTGCTGTCCAGAACCTGCGCGGGGTTTGACGCGTCGCTGGTGACCATCGTGCAGTTTGCCAGCGCGGCGGTGTGCGCGTGGGTGTGCGCGGCGCTGACCGAAACCTTCCCGCCCCTTTCGGCGCTGACGGTGCAGAGCGCGTGGGAGCTGGCCTACCTCACCTTGCTCGCCTCCGCGGCGGCGATATTGTTTCAGACCTACGGCCAGAAGCACGCGCCGCCGGCCGCGGCCTCCATCCTTTTGAGCCAGGAGGCGGTGATCGGCGTGGCGAGCTCGGCGCTGCTGTACGGCGAAAAGCTGACCTTCCGGCTGGTGCTGGGCTTTTTCGTCATTCTCCTTGCCGTCATCACCTCGGAAACGAAGTGGAGCTTTCTAAGGCCGCGCAAAAAGGCCGGAGCGAAACTTTTCCAAAACAATGCATAAAAACAGAAAACCGCTGAGCTGTCCGTACAAACGGACAGCTTTTTTGCTTTGCTAGACTTGAAGAATGGCGAAATTGCAATTATCCTGAATGTAACATTATATCGATGCATATCTGCCATATGCCTGTCTGAAAGGAGTTCAGCATGCGATCCGAAGCACTCTGCGCGCGCTTTGCCGAGGATGGCCGAAGGCAGCCGCTGCGTGACCACTGCCACAGCGTGGCAAAAATCGCGAGGGCTTCCTGCGATTTCGCCGGCCTGGGCAGTCTGGGGGCGTTCATCGGCGTGGTGCATGACTGCCACAAGGCCGATCCCGCGTGGCAGGCGTACCTTTTCGCCCAGATGCGGGGTGAGATGGAGGACCGGGTGAACCACGCGCCCCAGGCGGCGCGGTGGATCTGGCGCCGGTACGGCGAAGGAGAGAAAGATGCGGAAAAAAAGCTGACCGCCCAGATCGCCGCCATGGCGGTATATGCCCACCACGGCACGCTGTTTGACGTGCTGGCGCCGGACGGAAAGGCGGTGTTCTTTGAGCGCATGGCGGAAGAAGGGCAGGATGGCCCGAATGCGGCGTTTTTTGAGCAGGTGGCGGGCATCGACGAGCTGGACGGCCTGTTTTCCGCCGCCGCCATGGAGGTCAAAGCCGCCATGCGCAAGCTGGAACAGTCCGCGCCCAAAAGCGCAAAACAGGGCGCGCAAGCGGGGGAAGTGCGCGAATGCCGGGACTTTTTCGCGGGGCTGCTCGCGCGGTTCGCGTATTCATCGCTGATCGACGCGGACCGGTACGACGCCGCCTGCTTTGAAGCGGGCGAAGTGCCCGCTTGTGAAAGCACCGCAGACTGGGAGGCGCTTGTTTTTGCCTTTGAAGAAAACCTCGGCAAAAAGGTGGAAAAGACCGTCCAGATGGCGGACGCGCGCATCACCGCCGCGCGGCGGCGCATTGCGGACGCCTGCCGGGACTTTGCCCGAAACGGCGCGGGGGTGTACAGGCTCTATGCCCCTACCGGCGCGGGGAAGAGCTTCGCGACGCTGCGGTTCGCTCTGCACCACGCCGCGCTGCATCATAAGAGCCGCATCGTCGTCGTCGAGCCGTACCTGACAATCATCGACCAGATCGCCCGCGAATACCGGGACGTGCTGGGCGAAAACGCGGTGCTGGAATACCACTCCAACGTAGCGCCGCAGGAGGAGGAGGCGCGCGTCGGCCGCATCCTCGCCGAGCGGTTCGAAAGCCCGGTGGTGGTCACCACACTGGTGCAGTTTCTGGACGCGCTCTACGCTGCAAAAGGCAGCGCCGCCCGCAGGATGCGCGCCTTCGCCAACGCCGTCATCGTGTTGGACGAGGTGCAGGCCGTGCCCGTCCAGTGTGTGGACCTGTTCAATCTCGCCGTCCGCTTCCTCGCGGACGCATGCGGCGCCACGGTGGTGCTCTGCACCGCCACCCAGCCGAAGCTGAGCTGCGCGGACCACCCGCTGGCGCTGGACGCGCCCTGTGACCTTCTGCCCGACTTTTCTGCGTGGTTCCCGGCGTTCAGCCGGGTGGAAATCCGCTGGGAAAAGGGCGCCAGAACAGCGGCGGAGCTTGCCGCTTTTCTGCGAAGCGTCGGCGAGGTGGAGCGCAGCGTCCTCGCCGTGGTCAACACAAAAGCCGCGGCGCGCGCCCTCTTTACGCGGCTGGCTGAAGAATCCGGGCCGTTTTGCAGCGTATTCTTCCTTTCCACCCACATGTGCCCCGCCCACAGGCTGGACGTCATCGAAAGCATCCAGCGCGCGCTGGCTCAGGGCATGAACATCGCGGTGGTGAGCACCTCGCTCATCGAGTTCGGCGTGGATCTGTCCTTTGACTGCGTGGTGCGCTCGCTCGCGGGGGTGCCATCCATCGCCCAGGCAGCGGGCAGGTGCAACCGGCACGGCGCGCACGGGAAAAAGCGGGTCTTCGTCGTCCAGTTTCAGGAGGAGCGGCTGCAAGGCCTTCGGGAAATCGAAACCGGCCAGACCGTCACGCGGTTCCTTCTTCGCACGCTGGAACACAACAAACGCCCGGCGACCGATTTGCTCGCGCCGGACGTCATCGACAGGTTTTACGAGGACTTTTTCGACAAGTGCCGCCCCTTCCTGGGATACAAGGCGGAGACCGGCGTTTCCAGCTACACCACCCTCGTCAACCTGCTGGGCAGCAACCGAACCGCGCGAAACTACGCCAAACGCAGGCCGGACGAAAGCCTGCTCGCCCAGTCCTTCGAGACCGCCAACCGCCAGTTCAGGGTGATCGAGGACCATACCGCCGGCATCCTCGTGCCGTACCGGGAGGGCAAACGCATCATCGAGGAGCTGGGCGCGCAAAGCCTGGACGTTTTGCGGGCAAAGTGCCTTTTGCGCAAGGCTCAGCGGTACACTGTGAACGTCTTTGAAGGTAAGCTCAAGGAGCTCTTTCGCGCGGGGTGTCTGCACAGCCTTTCCCGGGTGGGCGCGGTGGCGCTGCGGGAGGGATTTTACGACGAAACCACCGGCATCGCCGGCGATGCCGCCTGGAATCCGGACGACTGCATCGTCTAGCGCAGGCGGCGCGGCACCGGCTGAATATGGTCAATTCTGAACAGAAAGGCGGTGAAATCATTGCGGCAAAGAAACGAGATCGCGTTTTCCGTTAGCGGCAGATGGGCGCTCTTTTCCGATCCGTTGACCCGGGTGGGCGGGGAGAAGTACAGCTATCCCATTCCCACCTATCAGGCGCTGAAGGGCATCGTGGAGAGCATCTACTGGAAGCCCTCCATCATCTGGGTGATCGACGCCGTGCGGGTGATGAAGCCCATCCGCATGGAGTCCAAGGGCGTGCGGCCCATCCTGTACGGCGGCGGGAACACGCTCTCCATCTACACCTATCTCAAGGACGTGGAGTATCAGGTCAGGGCGCACTTCATCCCCAACGAGCGAAGGATGGACCTCGAGCCGTGGAACGAGCACAAGCACCACAACATCGCAAGGCGCATGGTGGAACGGGGCGGCAGGCGGGACGTGTTTCTGGGCACCCGGGAATGCCAGGGGTACGTGCTGCCCTGCGAATTCGGCGAGGGCGAGGGCGCGTACGACGGCGTGCCCGAAACTTCCTTCGGCCTGATGTTCCACGGGTTTGACTATCCGGACGAAACCGGCCAA
>Ga0134091_1001168_pt1 | contig 21482 bp, 25 predicted proteins | sample 2_5taG_FD_94451 | JGI IMG/M metagenome (GOLD analysis project Ga0134091, IMG submission 94451) | Switchgrass degrading microbial communities from high solid loading bioreactors in New Hampshire, USA - 2_5_20_6_A2 metaG | ecosystem: Engineered > Bioreactor > Semi-continuous > Anaerobic >...
ACAAATTTTAGGAAAAGAACTTCCGGTTGTGCACATGGTTGGTGGTGGAATTAAGGATACTTTATTGTGTCAATTTACTGCCAATGCAACAGGAAAAAAAGTAATCGCGGGACCGGTAGAGGCAACATCCATAGGAAATCTTATGACTCAGGCTATGGCTTTGAGTAAAATCAACTCTTTGCAGGAAATAAGACAAGTTGTAAAGAATTCTTTTGAAACAACGGAGTATTTACCGGAAGACATTGAACAATGGAATCAGGCATATGGTAGATTTTGCTCTTTTTGTGGATGAGTAAAAAAGTTAATGTGAATGGTATTGTTTTGGATTTTTACAGAGGCGGGAGTATCTTATTCCCGCTTTATTATTTTTAACTTGAAATAGAGAATTAAAAAAATTTATCGGAAAATCAGCAGGAATTTTTAATTTTTTATTGAATATATATTTATGTAATCGTTTTCAAAAGTTTTTCATTTTAGGAGTGTACTGAATGGCTGTAACCATAAAAGATGTGGCACAGTTGGCAGGTGTGTCCACGGCTACTGTATCAAGAGTTCTTAATGATGATCCACGTGTCAGCGAAGAGACAAAAGAAACGGTGTTGAAATGTGTCAATAAATTGGGGTATAGAGTAAATAATATTGCCAGAAGTTTAAAAACCAATAAAACTTATACAGTAGGATTTATGTGTCCTGAAATTGCCAATAATTTTTTTATGAGCATAGCAAAAGGCGTGGAGGATGAACTTAGAAAACATGGATATACTGTCATTATATGCAGTTCTAATGAAAGTATTGAAGGGGAAAAAGAAAGTGTTCGAGTTCTGTGTGAAAAGTGTGTGGATGGTATTATTATCATACCTGCCACGGATGAAGGGGAACATTATAATTATTTGAATGATATGAATATACCTGTCGTGCTGGTGGATCGGTTGGTAAAGAATTATACTACTGATTCCGTTTTAGTAGATAATATCAACGGATGTTATGAGGCCATCGAGTACCTTATTAATCAAGGTTACAGGAGAATCGGATTTATTGGCGGTGATATGAGGTTAACTTCTGCAATTGAGCGTTTTGAAGGCTATAAGAGGGCACTTTCTGATTATTCTATTCCTTTGGATTTGGAAGTTATTAAATTCGGTGATTTCCATATTGAAAGCGGATACCAACTGATAAAAGAATTGTTAAATCTCGAGAATCCGCCGGAGCATATTTTTATCTCCAATTATTTTATGCATGTAGGAGCTACCAAGTTTTTAATGGAACATCAAAATACATTACAATATTCTGTTGAACTTTCCAGCTTTGATGATATGGAGCTTTCATCCATATTAGGGTTTACCAAAAACATTGTTGCCCAACCAATGACGGATATCGGGAATAAGGCGGCACAAATCATTTTAAATCGAATTCATGCAGTAGAATTGTTTTTCCCTCAGATTATAAGGTTTAAAACGAAATTAATTCACAAATGATAAGAGAATAATTGATGAGCAATGGTTAATCAATAATTGGGAAAACATAAATTATTGCTGCATATGTAATCGATTACATAATAAAAATGTAAACGATTAGTAATAATATTTTTAATTAATATTTAAGGAGGAGATTTTTTATGGCAAATGTTAATGATTTAAAAATGGTTGCTCCACACAACAGGTTGAGGGGTTCTTTACCCAAAATCGGTATTCGTCCTGTTATTGACGGGAGGCGTCGTGGAGTCAGAGAATCCTTGGAAGAGCAGACCATGAATTTGGCAAAAGCGGCTGCTAAATTTTTGGAAGAAAATCTTAGACATTCGAATGGTTTGCCTGTTGAATGTGTGATTGCAGACACCTGTATCGGAGGTGTTGCTGAAGCAATGGAATGTGAAGAGAAATTTGCAAAAGAAGGGGTGGGTGTTTCTATTTCTGTAACACCTTGTTGGTGCTATGGTTCGGAAACCATGGATATGGATCCTTTTAGACCCAAGGCTGTGTGGGGATTTAACGGAACGGAAAGACCAGGTGCTGTTTATCTTGCAGCAGTTCTTGCCGCACATACGCAGAAAGGACTTCCTGCATTCGGTATTTACGGGAAAGATGTTCAGGATGCCGGTGATACTACCATTCCGGAAGATGTAAAAGAAAAACTCCTTCGATTTGCAAAGGCAGGCTTGGCTGTTGCGACCATGAGAGGTAAGTCCTATTTATCCATGGGTTCCGTATCGATGGGAATTGCCGGTTCTATGGTAAACGAGGACTTTTTCCAGGATTATTTGGGAATGAGAAATGAATATATAGATATGTCAGAGTTTATCAGAAGAATTGAAGAAGAAATATATGATAAGGAAGAATATGAAAGAGCTCTTAAATGGGTAAAGGAAAATTGCAAAGAGGGTCCGGATAATAATAAGCCTGAACTTCAGAAAACCAGAGAACAGAAAGATAAGGATTGGAAAACAGCTGTCAAAATGACCATTATTGCAAGAGATTTGATGGTTGGCAATCCGAAACTTGCAGAGCTTGGATTTGAGGAAGAGGCTTGTGGTCATAATGCAATTGCGGCAGGATTCCAAGGACAAAGACAGTGGACTGACCATTTCCCAAATGGTGACTTTATGGAAACCATATTGAATTCATCCTTTGATTGGAATGGCATTCGAGAAGCCTATGTATTGGCGACTGAAAACGATACTCTAAATGCTGTTGCAATGTTATTCGGCCATTTGTTAACCAATACGGCGCAGATTTTCTCCGATGTAAGAACCTATTGGAGTCCTGAAGCGGTCAAACGTGTTACCGGAAAAGAATTAACAGGTTTAGCTGCAAACGGTATTATTCATTTGATTAATTCCGGTGCAACCACTCTTGATGCAACCGGGGAACAATCCAAAGACGGCAAGCCTGCCATGAAGCCATTCTGGGAAATTACACCTGAAGAAGTAGGAAAATGCCTTGATGCTACCCTGTTTAGGCCTGCTAACGTAGAATATTTCAGAGGCGGAGGATTTTCTACCGATTTTCTTACAAGGGGCGGCATGCCTGTAACCATGTCAAGAATAAACCTTGTGAAAGGGTTAGGGCCTGTTTTGCAGATTGCAGAAGGTTATACGGTAGATATTGATCCAGAGATTCATGATATATTAGACAAACGCACCGATCCTACCTGGCCTACCACATGGTTTGTTCCGAGATTAACCGGCGAAGGTAAATTTAAAGACGTATATACCGTAATGGCTAACTGGGGTGCTAATCATGGTGCTGTCAGCTATGGACATATTGGTGCGGATTTGATTACATTGGCATCCATGCTGAGAATTCCTGTATGCATGCATAATGTTCCGGAGGACAAAATTTTCAGGCCAAGTGCATGGAATGCTTTCGGTATGGACCTTGAGGGAGCAGATTACAGGGCATGTGCAAACTTCGGGCCGTTGTATAAGTAATGGAAAATGAAGAATTGAGAATGCAGAATGAAAAATAAAAACAGTTTGATAACAATAAGGTAAAATAGTATGTAAGAAAGTCAACCGAGAGGTTGGCTTTCTTATTTGTATACCAATGGACAAATTTGGAATGTTATGATATTATGGTAGATAAAGGCGTAATGAGTCATTAAAAATATTTTTTGCTTTTTCAAATAGGAGGACATAATTTTAGTAACAGGCGGGTAGCAATCCCACTGTCATTGATTTAATATGCTCTGTATAGAGGGTACGGTTTATATATTCTTAGTATTTTTATTTAGTGTAGGGACACCATACATGGTGTCCGAAATCTCTTATTAAACAGTTTAATTATTGTACAATTTATGCTATGAGCATTTAATACAATAATTATTCCGTCCTAAACTGTGTTAGGCACGTCACTTGATTATCATATTAACATTTGAAAGGAAGATTAGCGTGAAAAATACAATTAGCTGTGAACTATTGACTAAAACGTAAAAAAAGGCAATACTAAACAAACCTACCATATGGATAATAATGGAAGATTCAATGCAAACTGTATTGGTTAGCGAAAGGTATACTTAGCTAAGGCTTTTAAATATTTGAAAAGATTAAGCTTTAGTCTAAGCCACGGAAATGTCAGTAGGTTTTATTAGACCTTGAGCAATTAGGAGTTTTATAGCCTGTTTAATAGCTTTCTCCTTCTGCTTTTCCACCATTTCTTGTGGCATATCAATTTTATATAGGTCGCTTGGATTCCACTCTTCCCCAGAAACAAACATATTGTATATGGCGGTGAGTATCATCCTTGCAATAGCGATAATGGCTCTTTTTTTGCCTCTTCGTTTATAAAGGCGTTCATATTTGATTTTGTAGTAAGGAGACTTGTCCGACTTCACGGCTGCATGGGCAACTTGTACCAATGCAGGTTTGAGGTATACACCGGCACGTGTTATACGGACTGATTTCTTCTTACCAGCAGATTCATTGTTGCCAGGCGTTAGGCCCGCCCAGCAGCACAAACGCTTAGAATTGGCAAATTGAGACATATCCGTACCAATCTCGGAGATGATGGTGATGGCAGATGCTCTTTCAACTCCGGGAATGGTACAAAGGAGTGTAATAGCACTTTCATAAGGAGCTACCATCTTATCAAGCTTTTCATCCAGATCAGCAATGGATTTGGTAACGTATTCAAGATGGGAACGAACCATTATCATACGCTCTTTTTGTTCCTGAGTTATTTGGTATCCTTCGATAGATTTGACAACATCATCTGCTTTTTTCTTTAGTGAACCGTGGAGAAGAGAAGTACAGTGTTCCGGATCGAAGGTATTAGATGAAATCAAGTAGTCCGTGATGGAAGAGGCAGATTTACCAAACATGTCGGAAACGACAGCATCAAGGGCTACATTACAAACAGTGAAAGCATTTTGAAAACGATTCTTTTCACTGCTTTTACAGGAAACAAGTTTGTAACGGTAACGGGTGTATTCACGAAGAATACGAATTGGTTTGGCAGGGATATAACTTCCCGGGACTAAACCAAGGCGGAAAAGGTCTCCAATCCATTTGGAATCTTTTTTATCATCCTTATTTCCTTTTACAGCCTTCACCCATTTGGGGTTGGCGACAGTGATGCGGATGGTATCTTCCAAAAGGTTGTAGATAGGAACCCAATATTTACCGGTTGATTCCATACACATATCATAGCAGTTGTTATCAATGAGCCACTGCTTGAATTTGAGAATGGAATTATTAAAGGTGGAGAATCTTTTTTTCTCATAGTGGGGAGTAATTCCTTGAGAAGTAATGAGTGTGGCGACGAGAAAAGTCTTATGAACATCGACGCCACAACAAATAGGGTAAACAACTTTCATAGCACAGTCTCCTTTCATAGTTGAGGAGAAGACATTGACTGGATCATCACACATTTAACGAGTCGCTAAAACAATGATTAGCGTGCGGTCTTATAGAGCCACTTATTTGTGCTTGAAAGATGGTCCTTACACTGGTTAAAATACTGATTTAAGCTGAGAAGAGCAGTCTACGACTCACCTCACCGTGCTTTGTAGTGTATCTTCTCCTTAAAATAATTTTAACAAAGTGGTGAAAGCCGCGCACTACTTTTTCATTACTATTTGTGCCGCCAGCGGTAGCGGCGGAATGGAGGTTAAAATGAAAATTATTAATGATGATACTAAAATGGAATTAGATAGTATTAGCCTATACCTTACAAAATCAGAAGCACAGCAGTTGATTGTGGATTTAAAACAATTACTTGAGAATTATGGAAAAATACCTTATGATCACACTCATTTAAATAATGAAGATTATTCTAAAGAAATAATAATTTTATTGTATGATTAGTACAAGGCTTTAATATAGAATTTTTTGCTTTCGATCTTATAGATTACAATTTTTTACCTATATGGCGGCAATAAATTGTTGAATAAGATAAATATTAGCAGGAGGAGGTTGGGGACTTATAGACATTGTAAAATCAATAAGAAAGTCACTATTTTCTTTCGTGTTAATGATTTTATCTGCATTTTTTTTCATTGTGGTGATTTATTTTGCGATTATTTATATGAGACATTTCCTTTGGGGAAATGTATTATTCTGTACGTTGCCTTTGATACTGTTTGGATCGGTTTTCATGTTGCGTGTTTGTGATAAAATAAGCAAGAAGGTTTCAGTTGTCATCAATATAATCTTAATCTTTGTATTAAGTGTAGCAATGTTCTTAAACGGAATATGGATGTTGTTTGCAGATTTAGCTGAACCTACAACAAATGTTCATAAATATGCAAAAGTGTTAAAAATATATCATTATCCACGTTCAAAATATATAAAACATTTCCCTAAGGAAATTCCTTGTCATGCGAAAAATATTTCATTTTGGGAAAATCCACAATTCTTACAAGGAGGCTCACGTATTTTACTGATGTATGAAACTACGCCAATGGAGATCGAGGAATATCGTGACAGATACAGTCAACAAGCCCAGATCGTTTTACCGAAAGGGAAAAAAGAATTCGTAACTAATGAATATTATGTAATATCAATAGATGATGTGTTGGGTAAAAAACTTACAGACGATTTTGAAATTATTATTTTGGAGAGTAAACCTTATCAAGAAGCAAATTGGAATCATGGGTATACATATGGATTGGCAATCAATGATATTACAAATGAAATCCTCTTTTTCAGTGAAAAGTGGTAAATGTAATAAATAGGAGGGGTTGCTTTGAAAAAGAAGACAATCACACTAATTTTATGTGGAATTATATTTGTTACAGGTGTTGCTTTTTTTAGTATAAATTATATCATTCCGATAATGATATTCAGTACAATTTCGCAAAGTCATATTGACGGCAATGTCCCGTCTAAAGAGGATTTTGATATGTTTTTGCAAAGGGACTTAACAAAGTATTTTTCTTCCGATGATGAAAATATTAATGTTAAATATAAATTGTTACGAGATAAACCAACACAAGTTGGTATTGCTTTTCCCAAATATTATGCCTGGATTGAAGTGTATAGCGGTGATAATCTTATAAAAGAAGGTGCAATCAAAGTTTCTGCAATTGACAAAAAAGAATTTAAAGTAAATGAGTTTCTTTCTAAGCAAACGATAATAGAAAATGAGGAGATATTAACGACAATATTCCCGTCAGATGTTTGTAAAAAAATAAAACTATATGTGAACAATAGTGAGGGAATGAAGATAAATGGGTTTTAGGGGAGTACGATGGTTCTTATGCTTGTTATTTTTGAAGCATTGGGAGCAGACGTCTATTTTCATTAAAGCCTCATTACCAATGTCTATACCGAGCAAGGTAATGAGGTCTATTTTTTGTGAAAAAATTTGCATACCTTTCACGATAACGTGCAATACTAGAGTTCGAAGATATAGGAAGGGAACGGCTGTCATTATGAAATTTATAAAAAAAATACAAAACATAACATCGGTAGATAATGAAAAAAATACATATAGTAGTATGGAGCTCACAACGGAAAATATAAAAAAAATATTGTCCGACAGTCCGGATGTTCAATATCAGGTTCATTACATCAATGGGTGCCGTAATCTGCCTGTTACGGTAATTTATATAGCAGGACTTGTTAACAAAAAAATCATAAATGATGATATATTAAAACCTTTGGTTCAAGAAAAAGTATTATCCGAAGCAAACAACTTTCCGGATATTATCAATTTGATTGAGAAGGGAATCATATACAATGCTGCACGTAAGGTTAATACAAAGCTGGATGACACGATAAATGATATTATAAACGGTTCGCTTGCTTTAGTATTTGACAAGGAGAAAAAAGCGATAACCTTTGAGGTAAAAGAGTTTGAAAAAAGAAGTATTACCGAACCTACCAATGAAAATGTATTAAAAGGTTCCAAAGATTCATTTATAGAGGTATTAACTGTAAACAGGGCGTTGGTTCGCCGTAAATTACGTACACCAAATCTGAGAATTAAAGAAATTATTGTCGGAACACAGACCAAAACACCTATTAATGTAATATATATAGAAAATATTACCAATCAAGAAATTGTGGATGAAGTTATGAAACGATTAGCGGAAATAAATGTAGACGGAGCGATAGTGGCTGGAAGTATTGAGGAATATATCATCGATAATAAGCGAACCGTTTTTCCCCAAGTGGCGATTACCGAGCGTACCGATAAATTCTGTCAACATATTCTTGAAGGAAAAGTGGGGATGATTATTGACGGATTGCCGATAGCATACGTCATTCCTGTTGATACAGCCATGTTTTATAAAGCCCCGGAAGATTATGCACAAAACTATATAACAAGCTCTTTTATCCGGTGCTTGCGGTATATTTCTTCCCTTATAACACTTTTTTTGCCGGGGTTTTATATATCCATAACAACTTTTCATCAGGAAATGATACCAACTTCCCTTGCGGAATCCATTATTGAAAGCAAGGGAGATGTGCCTTTTCCGACAAATACATCTGTCTTAATGTTGTTAATAGCGTTTGAGTTATTGTTGGAGGCAGGGCTTAGGCTTCCCAGAACGATTGGACAGGCTATTTCAATTATCGGGGCATTAGTGGTGGGACAAGCTGCAGTACAGGCTAAACTTATATCTCCTGCCGTTGTTATCGTGGTAGCGGTTACCGGAATAACAGGTTTTACCATGCCTAATCAGGATTATGCAAATGCACTTAGAATTTTGCGGTTTATATTTGTCATCAGTGCATCCATTGCAGGACTTTATGGGGTATCTCTTGCCTTTGTAGCACTTTTGTATCATATTAATTCACTTGAGACTTTTGGTGTCCCGTATTTATCTCCGTTTGTTGCAAACGAAGGGCGGGAGATGCTACAGGACACATTAATACGTATACCTTTATATAAAATAAAAAAGCGCCCTTCAAGCTTTAAACCTATCAACAAAAAACGTCAGGAGTAGATAGGGGTCATGAGAAAGCTTTATTTAATAGTTATTTTGTTTGTTTTTATTATTTTATCCGGTTGTAAGCCTGATATTATTTTGCCGCGGCGCAGGGAAATAAAAGATTTAGCTCTTGTGCGTGTGGTAGGAATTGATAAATCGGAAGAACATCCTAACGGCTTTATGATTACTACGGCAAGTAAAAGGCTGGGACCGGGGGCAGATGCGGAAATTATGGGCAGTGGTAAAAAGAACGAGACCGGACAAGGCAAGTCTGTCCTTTTGACGGCAGAAGGGAAGACAGAGTTTGAAGCGGTAAGACATGTTCAAATTCACAGTGATAAGCAATTATTTTGGGGGCATGTGGATTATTTTTTGATAGGCGAAGAAGCAGCAAAAGAAAATATCAATAGAATTATTGATTTTTTTACACGTGACCACGAATTTCGTATAAAGGCGAAGATTTATATTGTAAGAGGTTCCACGGCCAAGGAATTAATGGAACAAATTAATAAAACGGAACAGTTTATTGTAGAGAAATTAGATAGTCTGGGACAAAATATCAAGGTGCTAAGTACATCGGAAGAAATGAAAATGTGGGAATTAATACGTTTTCTTGATGTACATGGCTCATCGGCTCGTGTACCGAGTATATACTTGTCAAAACAACAGCGTGAGGGGACTACGCAGAATTTATATGTAGAAAGCAACGGATATGCAATTCTTAAAGATTTTAAGCTTGTGAGCTTTATAGACCGAGATATATCCAGAGGGATCAATCTAATTACAAATAAACTCTGGTCTTCCGTTGTTGTTTTAAAAGATCCGTGGGGAAATGACGTATCCCTTGAAATTGTTTCCAGCAACACGGAAGTTATTCCGCATTTTAACGGTGACAGTTTAGAAAAAGTTACGTTAAAAACAAAAGTTATCAGTAACTTGGATGAAATTCAGTCTCAAATTAAAGGAATTGAAGAGGATTTTATTCAATCTCTGGAAAAAAAGGAGGCAGAAATACTAAAAGCGGAGATGGAAAAAGCCTTGAAAAAAGTGTTGGAATATGAATCCGATTGCCTTGGTATATGCGACCGAATTAGTCTTTCAAGCCCATTGAAGTGGCAAAAAATCAAAGACAGGTGGCATGAAATATTTACTCAACTACAATATGAAATTCAGGTTGATGCTCAAATTGAGCGGACATATGAATTGAATGAAACAAGCGGATATGCGGGAAGGGAATGACTGTGGTCTATTTTATTATTGTAATGATTTTATTATTTATATTTGATTTAAAAGATTTAAAAAAGAAAAAACAAAAAAAAGAAATGGTGATATATGCAACAATGATGATTTTAGTAGGAATATTGGGCGTTTTTTACTTTGTGAATCCGGAACGACAGAGCTTTTCAGAAATTATTCTATCACTAATAGGGCAGTAGAGAGGATGAGTTTATCTGTTAGCTTCAAGAGAGAAAATATCAACGCGTCAGGCAGTTATACTTTTTTTGACACTTGTTTATTCTCCTGCAATACGATTATTTCCTGTATTTATTGCAGAAACCAGTGAAAAAGCAGGATGGCTTACACCTTTTTTTGCTGTATTACCATATATCGGTCTTGTATATTTAATACAAGAATTTTTTAAAAAACATAATGATAAAAATTTGTCCGATATTTTTTTTAGTGTTTTGGGAAATATTGGCGGAAGGTTTGTATTGTGCTTTTATTGGTTATGGATGATGGTTTTGCTGGGATTATATGTAAGATATTTTGCTGAAAGATTTTTAATGGCATTAATTCCTAATAGTTCTATGAATTTTTTTACGGTTACCATACTTGCTGTGGTTTTTTATGCAGTAAGGGGAGGCTTTGTGGCGTTGACCAGGACTACGGAATATCTTTTTTTAACATTTACGGTTATATTTATCATTCTTTTTGTGCTCAGTATCGGGAATATTGAAATAATCAATTTATTTCCGGTAACTCATTATGATATTTTGCCGCTAATAAAATCCTGTTATGTTCTTCTAGGCATATGGGCATATTTCACGTTTATATTCTTTCTTGCAGATAAGATGAATGACAAAGAACATATAAAAAGATTCGGAATGCAGGGCGGTTTATATTTGGTAATCATGGCTTTTGTTATATTGGTACAAACAATAGGGGAATACGGCCATACGGTTGTTAAGCGTGTTCCTTTACCGTATTTTTCGGTAATAAAAGGTATTTCCGTTTTGAAAACCATTGAACGCATCGAATCGGTTGTACTTGCTTGTTGGGTATTTGTTGATTTTGTAATAATTTCAGTTTTTATATATATTATCACTAGTATCATAAAATCTTTTTTTTCTCTTTCGGAAACAAAATCTTTTGTAAGTCCTATTACGATGTTTGCTTTTGTTTTTTCAAATTATATTGCAAGGAATAGATTTGAACTTGAAAATTTTTCAAATATTTGTTTAGCTTTAAATATATTTTTAGGATTCATAGTGCCCTTTTTTATATTTGTGATTGGAAAATTACGAAAGAGGATTTAAAAAATAATTCATAATATTACTACACATAAGTGTATCAGAATTATCAGATATTAATATTGTAACACTTATGTGGAGGTGTATTTATTAATGAAAAAGTGTAAAGATTGTAAAAACTTTAAGCCCAGTGTAAATATGGAAATCAGTAAAGAGTTATCATTGGATAAAACCTGTATTGACGGAAAGTGCAGCATAACGAATTCAAAATGTAAAAGTGATAACGTATGTGAATGTAATGGTTTTGAGGATAAATGCAATTGTTAACACCAAGGGAGAACCGGCGGTTCTCTCTTTTTTTGTAAAAAAATAAGGACATTCCGTAAAATATTTGTTATAATAAAAAGTATTGTATTAAACATAATGTATTCTAGAAAACGGTGAAATACTATGGAACAAATTGGTGTAGTAATAAAGGTAGACGGTGAAAACGCCGTAGTCAATATAAAACGCACATCTGCATGCGGTGGAAGCTGTAATGATTGTGCCGGTTGTGAAACAACGGAACAGCAGTTTGAGGTCATCAATCATGTAGGAGCAAAAGTTGGTCAGATTGTTAAAATTGAGATGAAAGATTCGTATATTCTATTTTCGGCTTTTTTGCTTTATATCATTCCGCTTGTTATGTTTTTTATTGGTTATGCGGTAGGATATTCTATATTTCCGAACGAACTTGCGGGGGGCATGTTCGGATTATTGTTGTTAGCATTATCTTATGTCATAATAAAAATGATTGACAGGAAATACATTAGGAATAATAAACATCGAAAGGCTGTTATTACCAGAATAATTGGGATGTAGGAAAGGAAAGCTTCAACATCATGAATCATAAAAGAATCAATATTTTTACCGGGCATTACGGAAGCGGAAAGACAGAAATTTCAATTAATTTTGCACTTTTTTTAAAAAAGTATTATAATAAAGTGGTAATTGTGGATTTAGATATTGTAAACCCGTATTTTCGAACAAAAGACGTGGCTAAGCAGTTGGAAAGGCAAGGAGTTCAAGTGATTGCGCCGGCATTTGCCAATACCAATGTAGATATACCGGTGCTGCCGGCTGAGGTAATATCCGTATTTCAGGATAAGGAAAGCATGGCTGTGTTTGATGTGGGCGGCGATGATGTCGGGGCTACCGTTCTTGGAACATACAACCGATATTTGAATAAAGAACCTTACGATATGTTTTTTGTTATTAATCCCAAAAGGCCGTTAACGAAAAGTGAGCAGGATGTCATACAGTTGTTAAAAGATATTGAAAACAGTTCCAGATTAAAGGTAACCAAACTTATTAATAACACAAATCTTCAGAATATTACAACTGTCGAAGATGTAATTAATGGTCAGAATATCATAGAAAATATTTCCAAGGAAATAAATATTCCCATAAGTTATATCGTGGGGACTGATAAAATCATTGCACAACTTCCCACTAACCTCAGAGCAAAAGCTTTTGAAATAAAACGTTATTTAGAGTTGCCGTGGGAAGATAATTAGGACTTGAGAATTGAGAACTGTCCATTTTGCATTCTCCATTCTCAATTCTGCATTAGAAATAGAAGGGGAGGTGTCTTAATGGCAAGAGTTATTTTTCATGAAGATCGATGTAAAGGTTGTGAGCTATGTACGGTTGTCTGTCCCAAAAATATTGTGGTGATGGCTACCGATCGCATAAATAAAAAAGGTTTTCATCCGGCACAGGTAATTGAGCAGGATAAATGTACCGGTTGTGCTTCTTGTGCGAAAATGTGTCCCGATGTTGTCATCGAGGTGGAAAGATAATCTGAATCATCAATAGGGGGTTATGGAACATGTCAGAGAAACAACTGATGAAAGGAAATGAGGCTATTGCGGAGGCAGCTATTAATGCCGGATGCAGGTGTTTTTTTGGATATCCCATTACGCCGCAGAATGAGATACCTGAATATATGGCAAAAAGAATGCCTAAAGTCGGGGGTGTATTTCTGCAAGCAGAAAGCGAAGTAGCGGCAATTAATATGGTATACGGTGCTGCCGGTGCTGGAGCACGGGTTATGACGTCCTCTTCCAGTCCGGGCATTAGCTTAAAACAGGAAGGGATATCCTATATTGCAGGTGCGGACCTTCCATGCGTTATCGTCAATATGGTAAGAGGAGGTCCCGGCCTTGGCGGTATTCAGGCAGCACAGTCGGACTATTTTCAAGCGGTAAAAGGCGGGGGGCATGGTGATTACCGTCTTGTCGTTTTTGCTCCCAGTTCTGTTCAGGAAGCCGTAGACCTTGTTCAAGAGGCGTTTGATGTGGCGGATATGTATCGGATGCCTGTCATGATTTTAGGAGATGGAATGATAGGACAAATGATGGAACCGGTTGAAATTAAACCGTATGTAGGCCGTAAACTTCCGGAAAAAGATTGGGCCACCACAGGAACCGGAGGGAAACGAAAAAAGAATGTTATCAATTCCCTTTATATAGAACCTGACGTTCTTGAAAAACTTGTTTTTGACCGATATGAAAAGTATAAAAAAATTGAAGAAACGGAAACCAAGTACGAAATGACCGATTGTGAAGATGCAGACATTGTTATTGCCGCTTATGGTACTACTGCAAGAATTGTGAAGACTGCCATGAAAACTGCAAGGGCACAGGGATACAAGGTAGGCTTGATACGTCCTATTACTTTATGGCCGTTTCCGAAAAAACCGTTTCAAAAAGCTGCAAAAACCGCAAAAGCATTTTTGACGGTTGAAATGAGTACAGGGCAAATGGTGGAGGATGTGAAACTTTCGGTGAACGGTGAAAAACCTGTTTATTTTTATGGAAGAACCGGCGGTGTAGTTCCTACACCTGCAGCGATTGTTGAGCAAATTAAAAAGATATCCGGGGGTGAGTATTAATGCAAAAGGTATTCCAAAGACCAAAATCGATGTCAGACGTAGAGCTTCATTATTGTCCCGGATGTACTCACGGTATTGTGCATAGGCTTGTGGCAGAGGTTATTGATGAATTAAACATAGAAGGAAAAACCATAGGTGTTGCTCCTGTTGGATGTGCAGTATTTGCCTATAATTATTTTGAATGCGATATGCAGGAAGCTGCCCATGGACGTGCTCCTGCGGTGGCAACCGGTATCAAAAGGGTGAATCCCGACAATATTGTGTTTACTTATCAGGGGGACGGGGATTTGGCTTCCATAGGCACTGCGGAAACGGTTCATGCGGCAGCAAGAGGAGAGAATATTACCGTTATTTTTATTAATAATGCTATTTATGGCATGACGGGCGGTCAAATGGCACCCACTTCGCTGATAGGACAGATAACCACTACGTCGCCTTACGGAAGAACGTCTGAAATACAAGGATATCCGATTAAAGTGTGTGAAATGCTTTCTACACTGGACGGTGTGGCATACATTGAGAGAGTATCCGTTGATACGGTTAAAAATATTAATATAGCAAAGAAAGCAATCAAAAAGGCTTTTGAAACACAAATTCAAAAAAAGGGGTTTTCTTTGGTTGAAGTATTGTCCACATGTCCTACTAACTGGGGAATGTCACCCATTGAAGCATTGGAGTGGTTAAGGCAAAATATGATACCAAATTATCCGCTTGGCGTATTTAAGGATAAAGAGTAAGGAGGCAGCAGGTGATGGAGCAAACTTTTGAAATTATTCTGGCCGGTTTTGGAGGTCAGGGAATTTTATTTGCAGGTAAAGTGCTTGCTTATGCAGGAATGTTGGAAGGAAAAGAAGTTTCATGGCTTCCTTCCTACGGCCCTGAAATGAGAGGCGGTACTGCAAACTGTCATGTAATTGTATCGGATTCCCCTGTAGGTTCGCCTATTATTAACGATCCTATGATGGTTATTGCCATGAATAAACCATCTTTGGATAAATATGAAGATGTTGTGGTGTCAGGTGGAAGTATATTTATAGACAGTTCATTGGTAGGCAGGCATGTAAGAAGAACCGATATAAAAAGTATAGAAATTCCTGCAACGCAACTTGCTATGGAAATGAATGCACCAAAGCTGGCGAATATGGTTTTAATCGGAAAAATGCTTAAAGAGACTGGTTTAGTTTCATTGGAAACCATTCGAGCGACTTTTGCAAAAATTGTACCTGATTCAAAAAAAGAGTTAGTTGAGCTTAATATTAAGGCGGTTGAGTTAGGATATAATTTCAACTAGCTTGAATACGATAAACACCTTCTGTAAATACTATTTTTCAGGAGGTGTTTTCATGGTTGTAGCCGTACAAAGGGGGATGGAACATATAAAAGAACTATTGAGGGATAAGGGATACGATGTGGTAACCCTCGGAGATTACAATTATCCCATTGATGCTATCGTATATACCGGACAAGGATTGGAAACCTCATATATTTCCAATAATAATTTTCCGAATTTTATATCTCATACCATGACTCATGACATAACCGACCGCAGTTATGGTGTTTTAATGATTAATGCCACCAATAAGTCCATTGAAGAAATTGATTCTATGTTGAAAAAACGAGTATATAGTCCGTTATTTTAGATTAAATCAGTTGGAATTAATTTTGATTTTTTTGGTTGCAAGACAAAAAAAAGTGGTATAAAATAAATACGTTATATTAGAGTATTGTTATATGGTTATAAGGAGCGCGATTTAATATGGACAAAGTAGTTTATATGGATAATTCCGCGACTACCTATGTAAAAGATGAAGTGCTTCAAGAAATGCTTCCATATTTTACACAGAAGTTTGGGAATCCTTCCAGTATTTATTCTCTTGGCAGAGAAGCTAAGAAGGTAATAGAAGAGGCACGTGAAAAGGTTGCGAAGGCCTTTCGTTGTGAACCAAAAGAGATTTTCTTCACAGGTTCGGGGACGGAAGCCGACAATTGGGCAATTAAAGGTGTTGCCTTTGCCAATAGATCCAAAGGAAATCATATTATTACGACAGCAATTGAGCACCACGCAGTGTTACATACTTGCCAGTACCTTGAAAAAGAAGGCTTTGAAGTAACCTATCTTCCGGTTGACGAATATGGGATGGTATCACTGGAAAAACTGAAAAATGCCATTACCGATAAAACCATTTTAATATCTGTAATGTTTGCCAATAATGAAATAGGCACCATACAGCCTATTGAAGAAATCGGAAAGATAGCAAAGGAAAAAGGGATCTATTTTCATACGGATGCAGTACAAGCAGTAGGCAATGTGGACATCGATGTACAAAAATATAATATTGATTTACTGTCCTTATCCGCACATAAATTTCATGGCCCGAAAGGTATTGGTGCTCTGTATGTAAGAAAAGGAGTTAAAATGCATAACTTCCTTCAAGGTGGAGCTCAGGAAAGAGGAAGAAGAGCCGGTACTGAAAACGTAGCTGCAATTGTCGGGCTTGGAAAGGCTATTGAATTGGCTACAAAGGATATAGAAGGACATAATAAAAGAGTCAGTGCATTAAGAGACAGACTGATTAAGGGAGTTCTTGATACAATTCCTTATACGAGATTAAACGGACATCCTACACAACGATTATCCGGAAATGCCAATTTTTCATTTGAGTTTATTGAGGGAGAGTCTCTTCTTTTAATGCTTGATATGAAAGGGATAGCTGCTTCAAGTGGCTCAGCATGTACATCCGGTTCGTTGGATCCGTCCCATGTATTACTTGCTATTGGGCTGCCGCATGAAATTGCGCATGGCTCGTTAAGGTTATCGTTAGGTGATGATAATACTGAAGAAGAAGTAGATTATGTATTGGAGGTGTTGCCTCAAATCGTGGATCGATTGAGGGAAATGTCTCCGTTATATGAAGAAGTGAAAAGAGGGGTTAAAAATGTATAGTGAAAAAGTGATGGATCATTTTATGCATCCAAGAAATGTTGGTGAAATAGAGGATGCTAACGGAGTAGGTCAAGTAGGGAATCCTAAATGCGGTGACATCATGAAAATGTATCTTAAGATAGAAAACAATGTTATTACGGATGCAAAGTTTAAGACATTTGGTTGCGGTGCTGCAGTGGCAACCAGCAGTATGGCTACGGAATTAGTAAAAGGAAAAACCATTGAGGAAGCACTCAAAATTACAAATCAGGCAGTAGCAGAAGCCTTAGACGGACTTCCGCCTGTAAAGATGCACTGTTCCAATCTTGCGGAAGAAGCTATAAAAGCAGCCATTCAAGACTATTACAAACGTCAAAATATAGAATTTGACGGCGGGGAAATATGCAGTGGATGCTGTGAGGGATGTCATACGCATGGTGAAGATGAAGAAGAATAAAAAAGTAATGATTGGTATGAGCGGCGGCGTGGACAGTTCTGTTGCAGCCGCTCTTTTGCTTGAACAAGGATATGATGTAATCGGGGTTACTATGAAAATATGGCCTGATTCGTTAGGCGAAGAAAAAGTCGTGGAAGGTGGCTGCTGTTCTTTATCGGCCGTTGATGATGCAAGACGTGTAGCCAATCAGTTAGGAATCCCTTATTATGTTTTGAATTTCCAGGATATTTTTGAAGATAAAGTGATTGATTATTTTGTAGAGGAATATAAAAAAGGCAGGACGCCCAACCCATGTATTGCATGTAATAAGCATGTGAAGTTTGATGCACTTTTAAAAAAAGCTTTGGCAATGGGGATTGATTACGTTGCTACCGGTCATTATGCAAAAGTAGTATATGATGAGGCCAGAGGCCGCTATCTCTTAAAGAAGTCTGCTACTGCCAAAAAGGATCAGACATATGTTTTATATAATTTGACACAAGAACAGTTAAAACACATATTAATGCCTGTAGGTGAATACACCAAAGAACAGATTCGGGAGATGGCTGTTAAGCTTGGGTTAACCGTTGCCCATAAACCGGACAGTCAGGAAATTTGTTTTGTAGAGGATAATGATTATGCAAGATTTATCAAAGAAAGAACCGGTAAAGAGCCTGTACCCGGGAATTTTATTGATACTGAAGGAAATATTTTAGGGAAACATAAAGGCATTATACATTATACGGTAGGCCAAAGAAAAGGACTTGGCATAGCTTTAGGCAAACCAATGTACGTGATATCCATAGATGCGGAAAATAACAATATTGTTTTAGGGGAATCAGGCCAGGAATACAGCACCGAGTTAATTGCTTCCGAGCCCAATTTCATTCCTTTTGATCAATTAACAGGTGAAATGCAGGTTACTGCAAAAATTAGGTATTCTGCAAAGGAAGCGGAAGCCGTTATAAGTCCTTGTGAAAATAATAAGGTGAAGGTGACATTCAAAGTTCCGCAACGGGCCATTACACCGGGGCAGGCTGTGGTGTTTTATGACGGGGACATTTTAGTCGGCGGTGGAACGATTTGTTGAGTAAGTAGTTGGAAAGTTGGAAAAGTTGGAATGTTGGAAAGCGGAAAGTAGACAAGCGAAGGTAAAAGTAGAGGCGACCTGTGGTCGCCCGTATTTACGTTTATTTATTTTTTATTGTCCTAAATATTAGCATTCCTCCGGCAACAACTAATAATAAAGGCCATAAATCCCTGAAATCCAACCACGGAATGTATTTTTCCAAAAAGAAATATAATCCTACAACAATTAAAATAATTCCTAATATCATGCTGGTTTTTTTAGCATCAAATACCGGGATGTTATAGTCATTATAGTTGTATCCGTAACTGTCCATGGAATCCGGTATAATAAACATTGCTAAGATATATGCTATGATTCCGACACCTGAGAAAGAGAATACAATCCAAAGCAGTCTGACAATCATAGGATCTATATCAAAGTATTCGCCAATACCACCGCATACGCCTGCTAAAACTCTGTTTGTTCTGGAACGATAAAGTCGTTTCATTTTTTTGTACCTCCCACAAATATAATAAATTATATCTTACATTATACTAAAACTGCACCAATAAGTCCATAACTGTTTTTCGTCATATCCGTTGTATTTTTTGTAGTTTATGTATATAATAATACAAACCATATACAAATTTTCATCAGTATTTTTTAGTGGGTGATTGGTTTGAATTTTATTCACGAATATGCAAAACCTTTTTTTTATCCTGGAAATGAAGAAGGATGCCTGCTTATCCATGGATTTACAGGTACGCCTGCTCATATGCATTTGCTTGGGGAGTTTTTACATGGAAAAGGATATACGGTAAGTGGGATACTGCTTCCGGGACATGGTACCAAACCGGAAGATATGGAAAAAACAACATGGCAGGATTGGTTGTCCGCTTCTGAAAAAGCTTTGTCAGACTTGAAAAAACAATGTAAAAAAGTATATGTCGTAGGGCTTTCCATGGGTGGTTTATTAGCATTATTACTATCTTCAAAATATCAAGTAAATAAAGTCGTTAGTATTTCCACGCCTATTCATATTTACGATCGGTTGGCGCCTTTTGCTTGTATCGGAAAATATTTTATTCGATTTAAAAAGTGGAACAGTAAAAAAGTGTGTGATAAAAGTGACGAGGAGTATTGCATAGGTTATTCCATGATTCCCGTAAAATGTGTACCGGACTTATTGGTTTTAATTAAAAAAGTTAAGAAAGCATTTGATAAAGTAACATGTCCCGCATTGGTTATTCAATCCAGAGCAGATGAGATGGTATTACCAAAAAGTGCTGAAATCATATACAATAATATTGCTTCAAAGCAAAAAGCCTTAATGTGGCTGGATCATTCCAGACATGTTTGCATATTGGATTTGGAAAAGGAAAGGATTTATGATGAAATCTATGGCTTTTTAAAATTATAATGAATAGTATTTTATTATGGAAAATGATTATTTATTCTTTTAATTAAAAACTAAAGAGGGATATAGTTACTATGAAAAGATTATTGTCAATTTGCATGCTGCCTATTGGAATACTAATATTTCTTATTGGTTCTTATCAACCTGAAATTGTGGAAAAAATATATTCCAATGGAATTTTTAAAATTTTGGCACAATCAATTAGTCATGTCACAAGTCTTGTGCCGTTTTCCATTGCAGAATTTGTGGTATTTTTTTTCGTTATTTGGATTTTCTATGTAACGATTAAAAATGTTATTAAAATTGTTTCTGAACATCAAAATAGGCGAGAAAATCTATTAAGGTTTTTTTTATACATATTGAGACTGTCAGGGCTCATATATTTGGCTTTTGTTTTGCTTTGGGGGTTGAATTATAACAGACTTCCTTTTGCAGAAATTGCAGGGATGAATGTACAGCCTGCTTCGGTTGAAGAATTGAGCAAAGTATGTGAAAACCTGATTCATAGAGCAAATCATGTTAGAAATAAGATATTTGACAACAGTGAAATTATGATTTTGAAAAATGGTAAAAAAGAAGCGCTTTTACGTGCTGAAGAAGGTTATAAGGTTGCATCCCAAAAATACCCACAGTTAAGCGGTTCTTTTGGCAGGCCCAAACCGGTTCTTTTATCAAAGCCCATGTCTTACACAGGAATATGGGGCGTGTATTTTGCTTTTACAGCCGAAGCCAACGTCAATATGGCCGTTCCGGATTCCATGATCCCCAATACGATAGCTCATGAAATGGCGCATCAGAGGGGCTTTGCCAGAGAAGATGAAGCAAATTATATTGCCTATTTGGTTTGTACCATGCACCCTGATGAGGATTTTCAATATTCGGGTTTGCTTCTTGCAGTCATTCATTCCATGAACAGTTTATATCAATATGACAGGAATGAGTATAACAGGCTAAAAACGTTATACAGTCCGGGTATTATTAATGACTTAACCGAAATTAATAAATTTTCACAGCAACACGAAGGCATGATTGAGGAAATCTCATCCAATATCAATGATGCGTATCTGAAAGCAAACAGGCAACGGGAAGGTGTCCACAGTTACGGGAGAATGGTGGATTTGTTGATTGCAGAGTATAGGATGAAAGAATGAATATAAAATTTATGAACTACCACAGGCAATGTCGTCAACTTAAGGTGTTATATAATGGATACATGTTCATATATTCCTAAATTGGTATTCCTTGTGTACAGATTTCTAGTTGATGAATATTATTCCAAAAAACAAAAGCTATAAGGCTAAGAGCCTGTAAACTTGTTTCGGGCCACATCAAACTCGCTACCGCTCAAACAGGTGAT
>Ga0134091_1001185_pt1 | contig 21309 bp, 23 predicted proteins | sample 2_5taG_FD_94451 | JGI IMG/M metagenome (GOLD analysis project Ga0134091, IMG submission 94451) | Switchgrass degrading microbial communities from high solid loading bioreactors in New Hampshire, USA - 2_5_20_6_A2 metaG | ecosystem: Engineered > Bioreactor > Semi-continuous > Anaerobic >...
AATAAAAGTCTTCCCTTAATACTATTATTCTAAAAACTTGCCATAATGAGTTTTTGGTAAATCGTCAATATCCTTGATTTCACCTAAAGCGCTTATACAGTAGCTCAAGAAAAGCTTCCTTAATTTAAAACAATTTAAAACACTTCAGCCAAAACTTCTCTTATAGAAAAAAATATCGCTGACTACTTATTTAGTAGTTTTGTGATATTCCATTTTTATTTTATACGAGCATAATCTACGTATTTATACAGCATATCACCTTCACTAAAGACATCTGACTCCTTTATAATTTGCCAGTTTTCATCTAAATCTAGATTTGGTATTAAGGTGTCTGCAGGGAAGGTTTTAAATACTTTTGTTATATAAGCCCTATCGCAGTAGTCTATAAGTTGGCGTGCAATGTTTCCGCCACCTATAACAAAGACCTCCATGTCTTTATCTGAAAAAGCTTTCAATCTATCTAGCAGTGGGAAAAGCTCATCTAGAGAATTTATAACTATGGCTCCTTCTGCTTCATAGTCTTTATCCTTAGTCAACACAATATTTATCCTATTAGGTAAAGCCTTCTTATCAGGTAAAGCCTCAAAAGTTCTCCTTCCCATAACAATTATATTACCTTCTGTAAGCATCCTGAATCTTCTTAAATCAGCAGATATCTTATACAATAAATCTCCATCATATCCAATATTCCAGTTATTATCCACTGCAAAGATCAATATCATATTTCTTTCCAAATCTTATCTTCCCCCATATAATGAATACTATATCTATTATATTTGTCTTTTTTATAGATATAATATTCACCATATATTGCCACTTTAAAATTAAATTTTGATCTATTCATTATTTTCAGCGTATTCAAATCCCAAATACTCTTCAAGAGTTATACCCTTTTCATAAATTTCCTTTGCTGTATCCTTCCCTACATATCTAACATGCCATGGTTCATAGCTATACCCAGTTATGTTCTCTTTGTCTTTTAAGTATCTTATTATAAATCCGAATCTATGAGCATTTTCCTTTAGCCATATACCTTCTTTAGTTTCCCCAAAATCTTCATCCAATGAAAGAAGGACACTCTTGCTTGAAACATCCATTGCTAGTCCTGTCTGATGTTCACTTTGCCCAGGTCTAGCTACAAGCTTATTTGCTTCCTCAACACCATCTCTTTCTACTCTGTTATTAAACAATATCTCTTGTCTTGCATAAGACCTATATCCAGAAACTGCATATAAGATTATTTCTTCCTTTTCTCCTTCTCTAAAAAGTTCTTCTAAAGCTAAAGCTGCCTCTTTCCTCATATATTTCTTTTGATCCTCACCCTCAAAAGAAAATCTTACATTAGGAATTACTAGATCACTAGGTTTATAATCAGAAGGCAGATTTCTTTCTTTGTTAACTAAGATTAGAATATCATCTAAATTGTTTACGACCTTTTTCCCTTCATCATCTATATATACAGTCTCTTCTAAATATTTCTTTTTCTCTAATTTTTCCTGCTCTATATAATCTTCATTATCTTTTTCGTTTACTTCTACATCTATGTTCTTTTCATCAGATAAAAGATCATCTTCTTTATCTTCGTTATATTCATTATCTTCAATAACATAATCACTATTATTAGATGATGGCTCAGCTAAAACAGATTTTTTTGTAGCTGGAGATAGCTTGTCCTTAACTTGTATAGCAATTAATATTGCAATAAATATTACAAAAATGCTTCTAAAAAGCTTAATTTTTCTTTTCTTTTTTAAATTATCTCTTTTGTTCATGTCTATCATCCTCTCATTGCCTCTTATGTAACCATGTTAATTATAACATGTATCGACAAGAAAAGGATATCAATAGGCAAAATGTAATATATTTGTTATAATTACTTACATTTTTCATTATTTTTTTAATAATAAAACTCTATTCAAGGCATTTTATTTAAGGTAATTTTTCTTTAGCTACTGCATAATGATTAAATAAAATCAAGGATTTCGACACTCTACTTAAATTTCATTAACTGAAGATTCATATTAAAAAACACAAAATAAAGCTTTTCTATTTTTAACTAACTATAAAAAAGTCTAACAGATAACCTGTTAGACTTTTAAGTTATGTTAAATGCTTTGCTCAGCTCGTTTACTTTTCTTTGCAAAGGCTAATATTGCTCCTAATGCTATAGATAGCATTGCTGCTGCTAATATTCTATATTCTGATGGTAGCCAAAAAGTTAAAGTGTGCGCCGGTATCCAGAATAAAGGTATTGTTTTTAATACGACAAATGAAATGAATCCTTTCCAATCTACTTTTTCAATAACCTTACCTAAGGAAATTCTACTGCCTTTATTTTCATATTTCATATCTATATATGTATCTGTAACTCTATGAAAGGCCATCATTACAGGTCCAAATGTTAAGTTAGTAGTTGCACTTGTAAGAAAAGCTGTTATCAACCTAGAATCACTTTTTGGAAGAAGCCCACTAGCCATTGCTCCTTGAACTCCATTTTGAAATATAGAGAAAAATAACGTTATACACATTCCTAAAAAACCCCATATAATTGCTCTATATATTAATCCACAAGGCATTTTCCAATTGCCTGTAGATATTCTTATGGCTAATAATTCTCCCATAGTAGCTAATATAAAAAACTTAATAAATCCACCAATATAGGCATGCTCTGTAGTAAATTTGATAAATTTATCCCCTGTCATAGGTGACAACATAATAAAAATACATAATATTAATATAAATGCCCATAAAATATCTCCTCTTTTCAAGTTATCCCCCCTAAAATTGTGTAATACAAGCATATTATATCATAAGCCAGGCTTATAATATATAAACAAATGAAGATTGCTTTTTTCTGCATAAGTAAATCAAAGATTTCGACAGTCTGCTTAAAGTTCATAAACAAAAGTTCTTGATTATGTGACTTACAGAAAAAACTTCCCTATTCATTTTTTATTCACCAAAAAACGAAGCATATAAAATATATACTTCGTTTTTTTATTGCTTAAAAATGCTATTTTTTTAATCGTCACAAATAAAGCTTTATAAATATGCTTTAAATATCAATATTTGAGTATATAATTTTACCATTTACTATTGTCATAACCACATTAAAATCATCATCTATAATAGTAAAGTTTGCCTTCTTTCCAGGTTCAATGCTTCCTTGTAAATGCTCTACTCCTGCTATCCTTGCTGAAACAATAGAAGCCATATTTACTGCATCTAATAGATTTACTCCTACATATTTCACCATATTCTTAATTGCAGTTATAAGCTTTAATGTGCTTCCTGCAAGGGAACCATTTTCTATTCTTGCGATACCATCCTTAACATACACATTTAACTCTCCAAGCATATATTTTCCATCCTCAAGTCCACCAGCCCTCATACAATCTGTAATAAGGTTTACATTTTCAGTCCCCTTCAACTTTGCTACTAGTTCAATTACAGCTGGATGAACATGTATCATATCTGCAATTAATTCACAAGTAACCCTATCATCAGTTAATACTGCTCCCACTGTACCGGGTTCTCTGTGGTGAAGTCCCCTCATCCCATTGAATACATGTACTGCAATATTGGCACCATTTTCAATAGCCTCTTTAGTTTGCTCATAAGTTGCATTAGTATGACCTATAGATGGATTTATATTCTGTGATTTTAAATATCTAATAAGCTCCATAGCCCTTTCTTTTTCAGGTGCAACAGTTACAGTTTTAATACATGAAGGAAAACTATTTACTAATTCTCTCATATCGTCTATATCTATTTCTCTAATATGCTCAGTAGGATGAGCACCCTTATGTTCTTCTGTAATAAATGGTCCCTCAACATAAGCCCCTAAAATCTCTGCACCTTCTACTCCAATATTCATAGCATCATATACATTTTTCACCGCAGACCTTATCTTATCCCAAGGTGCAGTTACAGTAGTAGCTAAAAAGCCTGTTACACCAACACTACCTAAATATTTTGATATTTCATTTAATGATTTATAATTTCCATCCATGGTATCATAGCCGTTTGCTCCATGTATATGTGTATCTATAAGTCCCGGTAGTACTTTATAGTTACTTAAATCAATAGTTTTTATGTTATCGTATATATCCTTTTCTATGACCTCTTCTACCTTGCCGTCTTTTATTAAAATTGAAGCATTTTTTAATATTCTATCTTTTAAAAAGACTTCTCCTGATTTTATTAAAAATTTCATTTATATTACCTCTCTTAAACTAAATTAATATATTATATTAGTACCATGGATCACTTAAAGACAAACAAAGATCTATTTTTTAGCATATCCCAATCTATCTAGTATTAAATTATATCCCTCAGCTCCATAATTCAACGCTCTATTTACTCTGCTTATAGTAGCAGTACTTGCTCCTGTTATTTCTTCTATTTCATTATATGTTTTCTCCTGTCTAAGTAGCTTAGCTACTTCTAGCCTTTGACTAATAGATTTAAGTTCATTAATAGTGCATAAATCCTCAAAAAATCTATAGCACTCTTCAATATTCTTTAAGCTAAGTATAGCCTCAAAAAGCTCATCTAACTGTTTGTCCTTAATTTTAGACCTATAGCCCATAAAATCCACCCTGCCCATTTTTATTCAAACGTTTTCATAATATTATTGTATAATTACCTACATAATTTTACAAGATGTTGCTGAAAGGTCATAGGGAATAGAAAAAGACAGGAACATTTTCCCTGTCAATTTAATAAAGCTACAGCCCTAACTGGAGAACCATCAGCATTTTCTATTTTAAGTGGCAATGCACAAATTATAAAATCTTTATTTACAAGCTGATTCAAGTTATTAAGATTTTCTATAATTAATTTCCCAGCCCCTAATATTTTATGATGTATCTCTAAATTGTGTGAAGTTATAGGCTCTACAGATATAGTATCTATCCCTATACCTTTAATATTAAGACGAGATATCTTTTCTGCTAGCTTCAAAGAAATAGTAGGAAATCCTTCAAAGTATTCATCTTTTCCCCATTTCTCACTCCAGCCTGTATAAAATAATATAAAGTCCTTATTTTCTAAATCATCTATATGCATAATGTGTTCTAAAGTAATTTCTCCTCCATAATTTATGTTTGTACAATCCACTATGACTCCATTTCCGTAGAAATACTCTACTGAAAACTGATCTAAAGATTTTCCATCTATAAATATATGCGATGGCGAATCCATATGTGTTCCAGTGTGACTGTAAAGCTTTATTTCCGTTTCTTTAAATCCATCTTTTTCAACAGTACATGGCACTTTAAAAACTGGAGGTTCAGTACCTGGATACACCTGCATATTCTCAGAAATTGTGTGTGTTAAATCCACGATTTGCATTTTACCCCTCCTATTATGACTTGCCAATTATTCAAACAGCAGCAAGTGTATATAAGACTTGAAGCTGTTGCATAATTAGACTTCTATAAAAATTATATCATACTAAGGTTATAAATCATTTATTGTTTACCCAATACTATATTATGCAACAGCCTCTTTATATAATAATAGGGGGGATCATTCTTCTCCAAGATAAGCTTTACGAACTCTATCATCATGTAATAGTTCATTTGCATTGCCAGAAAATACAATTTTCCCAGTTTCTATAACATACCCAATATCTGCAGTCTGTAAAGCTATATTTGCATTCTGCTCTACAAGCAGCACTGTAAGTCCAGTTTTTTCATTCAATTCCTTTATTGACTTAAATATTTCCTCTACTACTATTGGAGCTAATCCCATTGAAGGCTCATCTAACATTAATAGCTTTGGGGCAGACATTAAAGCTCTTCCAATAGCTAACATCTGTTGTTCTCCACCACTTAGTGTTCCTCCGTATTGTTTTGTCCTTTCTTTTAGTCTAGGAAAAAGCTCATATACATACTGTAAATCCTCTTCTATTTTCTCTTTGTCCTTCCTTAAATAGGCACCCATCATCAGGTTTTCTTCTACAGTCAAGGCAGTAAATATTTTTCTTCCCTCTGGTACGTGAACTAAACCTAATCCTACTATTTTTTCAGAATGCATATTAGTAATTTCTTGTCCATTATATTGAATACTGCCTTTAGATTTCACTAAATTAGATATAGCTCTCAAAGTTGTAGTCTTCCCTGCACCATTACTCCCTATAAGAGTAACTATTTGCCCTTTTTTTACTTCAAAGGAAATCCCTTTAAGGGCATGGATACCACCATAATATACTTCTAGATCTTTTACTTTTAGCATGACTCAGCACCTCCCTTGCCTAAATATGCAGCGATTACTTTTTCATTCCTTTGTATTTCTTCTGGGAGTCCTTCTGCTATTTTATTACCATAGTCAAGTACTACTATTCTATCAGAAATCCCCATAACTAGCTTCATATCATGTTCAATTACTAATATGGTGTATCCCTTATCACGAATTTTCTTTATGAGCTCTGTCATCTCAACTTTTTCTCCTGTATTCATACCTGCTGCAGGCTCGTCAAGTAATAAAAGTTTCGGCTCAGTAGCTAAGGCCCTAGCTATTTCTACTCTTCTCTGATGACCATAAGGAAGACTCACTGCTATTTCATCTTTAACATTAGTTAAGTCAAGAAAATCTAATATCTCTAACGCTTTCTCTTTCACAGCTTTTTCTTCTTTGGCTGCTCGCGGTGTTTTTATCATAGCACCAAACAAATTAGTTGATGTTCTGCAGTATTGTCCTGTCATTACATTTTCTAATACAGTCATACTGCTAAATAGTCTTATATTTTGAAATGTTCTTCCTATGCCTAATTTAGTTATTTCATATGGTTTAGATTTTTTTAGTTTTTCGCCTAGAAAATATACCTCTCCTTTTGTCGGCTCATATATGCCTGTAATAAGATTAAAAAATGTAGTCTTACCTGCACCATTTGGTCCAATTAAGCTGACTATTTCTCCTTCATCTATATGAAAGTCTACATTATTTACTGCTGTTAGCCCTCCAAAGGATTTTGTTATTCCTTTTGCTTCCAGTATTCTCATTCCTACTTGCACCTCCTTTTAAACTAGCCATACTTATCATACCCTGTGGTCTTATAATCATCATAAGTATTAGTAATATTCCATATATAGCATAACGATATGTTGAAATACTTCTCAATGCTTCAGGTAGAACTGCCAATACTGTAGCTCCTGCTATAACACCAGGTATGCTACCTACTCCTCCTAAAACTACCATTATCAATATAGTAACTGATTCATTATAAGTGAAATTATCTGGGTTTACATAGTGTATAAAGGATGCAAAGAACCCTCCTGCAATACCTGCTAATACTGCTCCTAGCACAAATGCTAATATTTTTAAGTAGGTTGGATTAATACCCATGGCCTCTGCAGCCACTTCATCATCTCTAACAGCTATGAGTCCTCTTCCAAGTCTGGAATTTAAAAGCCTAGATGATATAAATATAGTTAAAAAAGCAAATACAAGTATAATATAGAAATATCCGATATTATTATTTATTACGAATCCAAAAATTGATGGAGAAGGAATACCAGGAATTCCTGCCGGTCCCCTTGTTAAGGATGTCCAATTTATAAGAACTAAACGAAGTATCTCTCCAAAGCCTATTGTAGTAATAGCTAAATAGTCTCCCTTTAATCTAAGAGTGGGTATCCCTAAAAGCAATCCGAATATTCCTGCCATTAAAGCACTGGCTAGTAATGCTATCCAAAAAGATACACCAAAATTAACTGTAAGTAATGCAGTTGTATATGCACCTATAGCATAAAATGCTGAATGTCCCATGGAAAGCTGTCCTGCAAACCCTAATACAAGATTTAAGCTTAATGCTAATACTATATATAGTAAAACTATAACACTTGTTCTTAATAAGTAAGGCTGACTAGAAACTAGAAAAGGCCATGCAATTACAGCTACTGCTAGTATTATCCCAGCAATTGTTTTTGTATTATTATTTAGACTGGTAAATTTCTTAATAGCAATGTCAAATACCTTAGATAAAATCTTAATACCTACAAATAGCACGGCAGTATAAATTACCAGATTTAATAAGACACTCCATAAGTTGCCCATTCTGTTCCCCCCTTATATCTTTTCTTTAATTGATTTTCCAAACAACCCATCAGGTTTAACTAATAGAATTATTATAAGAATAATAAATGCTATTGCATCACGATAGCCTGAGGATATATATGCTGCACCTAAACTTTCTGAAATTCCCATTATTAGACCACCTATCATTGCACCAGGAATACTTCCAACACCTCCTATAACTGCTGCTATAAAAGCTTTAAGTCCTGGTACAAATCCCATCATTGGATAAACTGCTTTATAATACATACCTACTAAAACTCCTGCTGCTGCACCTAAACTTGAACCTATGGCAAATGTATAAAATACTATTCTATTAGTGTTTATTCCCATAAGCTTAGCAGTATCCATATCCTGAGATGTACATCTCATAGCTCTACCAAGCTTAGTATATTGAACAACATATGTCAAAATGGCAACTAAAACTATTGTAGTTCCTAGGATGATAAGCTGAAGAGTTGTTATCCTTAAGCCTAGGATGTTATATGCTTTATTGGTAATTACATCTGGAAATGATTGTGTCTCTGGTCCCCATACTAACATTGCAAAGTTTTCTAAAAATATAGCAACACCTACAGCAGATAAAAAAAGATTTATTCTTGGTGCCTTAAATACTGGACTGTAAGCAAATTTAGCTATGACAATTCCGAATAATGCTGCTCCTGCCATACCAAACAGAAATGCTGGAACAAGTGGCATATTAAATAGGGTTAAGGCAGTTAAAGATAAAAATGCACCTATCATGTATATATCACCATGGGCAAAGTTTATAAGCCTTATAATGCCGTATACCATTGTATATCCTATGGCAGTCAATGCATAAATACTTCCAAGTGCTATTCCATTGCTCAATTGCTCCATGAACATATTAATCACCTTCCTCTATTTTTGAATTACAGTTATTATTTAACAGTGGCTTAAGTACAGTTTAACGGTAGCTCAACAGTAGTTTATTAATTATTCAATTATTATTTAACTACTGTTTTACCACCGTTAACCTATTTAGCTACTTTGCTAAAGTTTTAAATGACATTATCTCCATTCTTAATTTTCATTTTCCCATTTTCAATTGAATTACTTATTTAATTGAATATCGTCTGGAACTATCTTTCCGTTTTTAACTGTTAATATAATTATTCCTCTAGTTACTTCATTATTTTCAAAGGATATAGGTCCTGCTACTCCTGGGAAATCCTTTACTTCATTTAGATATTTTGTTATGCCTTCTCTTGTTGCACCATTTTGCTTGATTCCCTCTATAATAAGCTTTGCTGAGTCATATGCTAAAGCTGAATAGTTATCAGGCTCTTTGTTGTACTTAGCTCTGAAAGCCTCAACAAATTCTTTTGTTCCTGGGAATTCTATATCTGGATGGAAAAATGCCGCAAATTTAATACCTTCTACTGCTTCTCCTCCTAATTTAACAAGCTCATCAGAGCTAATACCTTCTGTTCCTATTATTTGAATATCAAGTCCAAGAGATTTTGATTGCTGTGCTATAAGAGCTGTCTCAACATAATATCCCGCAACAAATAGTACATCTGGATTTTGTGCTTTTATCTTTGTAAGCTGTGGGCTAAAATCCTTTGACTGCCCTTCAAAATATGTTTCTGAAGCTACTATTTCCCCACCTAGCTTAATGAACTCATCTGTAAAATCTTCTTTAAGTCCTGTACCAAAATCGTTTGCTGTGAAAAGTATTGCTGCTTTTCTCTTTCCAAGTTGATTATATGCATATTGAGCAAGGTTTTGAGCCTGTGTCGTATCAGTTAATGAAATACGGAACATATGTGGTGTTGTACCATCTGTTATAGCTTTATTAACAGAGTCAGTAATAACTGGTATCTGTGCTGCTTCATAAATTCCTCTTGCAGCTAGTGTACATGAACTATTCCAGTGCCCTATTACTGCAAGTATCCTGTCATCTGAAGCAAATTTTTGTGCAACATTTGGCGCTTCTTTTGGATTTCCTGTATCATCTCCAACTATTAACTCCAGTTGTCTACCGTTAATACCGCCTGCTGCATTGACTTCATCAATTGCTAATTGAATTGCTTTAACCTTCATATCCCCAAATTGAGCTGAATCTCCAGTCATTGGATTTGCAGAAGCTATATAAATTTTAGATGAATTAGCTGAATCTGAGCTTCCGCAGGCAGATAAAAATATCATAGTTAAAACTAATAAAACCGCTATTATTCCTCTTTTTTTCATGTAAATACCCTCCCTTAATTTCTTAAGAATTTGATTTTGGAATCGTTTTCCTGTTTAAGAAAACATTTTTTCTTTCTCGCCTATAAATATATACAACTTCTATGCCAAGTTTTTAAAAAAATAATATTCTCTTCAATATTTCTATTGTTAAAAAAAAATGCTCTAAATTTACAGGTTTCTTTAAGCTTAAAAAATCACTTTGCAATAAAAAAGACCCGTTAGGGTCTAAAAAACAAAATCAGTATAAGTATTTTTTATATGAAATAAGTTCATAGTATGAAATTATTTCATACTTTGTAAATTAATATATGTTGAATTTTAATTTTTTTAATTAACCTTTCATAAGGATTAAAGCTGCAGACAAAATATTTCTTAGTATTTTACAATATAGCTTATTCTTCTAAGTTATACTCCTTTATCTTTGTATACAAATGCCTTTCACTCATACCTAAAATCTTAGCTGTTTTTCTCCTATTACCTTGACAGTACTTTAATGTTGCTTGAATTAATTTTTTTTCTGCTTCAACAAGACTATCTCCTACATAAATAGGTACTAACTCATTTGTAACATTTATTCCAATGCTCCCTACTATTTCCTTTGGTAAGTCGGTAATTTCTATAATATCATTATTAGTAAGGGCTACTGCTCTCTCTATTATATTCTCTAGCTCTCTTACATTACCCGGATAACTATATTCTTCAAGGACTGTTATGGCGCTTTTAGATATTCCTGCTACTTCCTTATTGAACATTTCACTATACTTTTTCATAAAATATCTCACTAAAATAGGAATATCTTCTCGTCTTTCCCTTAACGGAGGCATATTTATGCTTATTACATTTAACCGGAAAAATAAATCCTCTCTAAAATTACCTTTTTTAACTTCTTCAGCTAGATTTTTATTAGTAGCGGCAATCAGCCTAAAATCTACAGGAATTGATTTTTCACTCCCTAATGGTGTAATTTTCTTTTCCTGTATTACCCTAAGAAGCTTTGCCTGAAGCTGAATATCCATCTCACCTATCTCATCTAAAAATATAGTACCTTTATCTGCTAGTTCAAATTTACCTTTATAGCGTTGATTAGCACCTGTAAATGCTCCTTTTTCATATCCAAAAAGCTCACTTTCTAGGAGATTATGTGGAATTGCTGCACAATTTATTATTTCTAGTGGTTTATCTGCTCTCTTACTTGAATTATGTATGGCTCTAGCTATAAGCTCTTTTCCAGTGCCACTTTCCCCTGTTATTAAAACATTTATATTTAAGTCTTTGACTCTTTCAATTATTTTAAAAACTTCACTCATAGCCTTACTAGAAGCTACAATATTATTTAGGCCTAGATTCTGATTAATTTGCTTAGTTAGATCCTCCACCCTATTGGAAAGGTTTTGATAATCTAATGCTTTATTGATCAGGATTTTTAAACCATTTATATCAAGAGGTTTGGTGATATAATAATAGGCACCTCTTTGAATAGCTTCTACAGAATTTTCAATACTTCCATAAGCAGTCATAGCTATAACTAAAACTCCTGGTTTTAGACTTTTTATAGATTGTAATACCTCTAATCCAGAATACTCTCCTAAATATTGATCCAAAAGCACTAAATCTATGTCCTTACTATTTAACATCTCTAGGCCTTCAGGTACACTAGATGTGCAATATACATTAAAGCTATCCTCAAGAGCAAATCTTAATGCGGTTAATATAGAAGGTTCATCGTCAATCACTAGTATATTATTCATTTCATCACTCTTCCTATATATATTTTTTCTCTATATGTTTTCTTCACTAGAAGTAGATGGTAGCTCTATAGTAATAGTAGTTCCTACCCCTTCTGTACTTTCTATATGGATTTCACCCTTATTTTCCTTCACAAGCTGATGGGTTATAGATAATCCTATCCCATACCCATATTTTTTTGATGTAAAAAAAGGGTCAAATACTTTACTCAATACTTCTTTTGGAATCCCACATCCATTATCCTGTATTGATATAAAGGATTTATTATCCTGTATTCTACCAGTTATTGATATTATGCCATCTTTATCTATGGCATCTATACAGTTTAATAAAATATTCATAATAATCTGTTTAAGCTGAGAAGTATCAGCCCATACTTCTATATGAGTCCCACTTTCATTTACTGTTATCTTTTTTTCATTTAATTTTTGCTTTAACAATGCTAACACATCAGAGGTTACGTCCTTTAGAATATTTTTCTTAGGCATAGGCTCCTTAGGTTTAGCATAGTCTAATAAGCCACTCACTAAATTATTTAATCTATTGAGCTCCTTAGGTACTATTTTCATAAACTCCTCAATAAATTCTTGATTGTTCATTTTACTAGGTAACATATCTATAAAAACCTTTATAGATGTAAGAGGATTTCTTAATTCATGAGCTACCCCAGCTGATAATTTCCCTAGAGCTTTCATTTTGTCATCACGTTTTGCTAAATCATATAGCTTTTTAATTTCTTCTGTTCTAATTTCAACCTCTCTCTTTAAGCTTTTGTTCCATCCAACTACAATTACTATTACTGACATCGCAATCAATATCACTATTAGCGATACATAAAGTAGCCTTTGCCATTTCTTCCCTGGTTCTAATATATCCTCTCCAAACCATTTCTTATTTATTTTATCATAAGTCCCGTTAGCCTTTATAGTAGCTATTCCTTTATTTAATAACTCCAAAAGCTCTTTATCTCCCTTTTTTGTTGCTGAGCAATACTCTGTTACATACATAGGTTCTCCTACTATTTTAACCTTATCTGACAAACCTTTTTTTTGAATATAGTAAATTCCTGTTAGTCTATTTCCAACAAAAGCTTCAACTTCACCAGTTAATAAAGCATCTAAAGCTTCTATTTGATTTTCTTTTTCCACAAGAATTATGTCTGGTACTTTTGCTAATAACTCGTCTGTCACATCCCCTGCCTGAAAAGCTACCCTTACTCCTGCTAAATCTTCTAACCCCGCAATATGAGTAGTATCCTTCATGACAAATATATTTTGAGAATTTACCACAAGCTCCTCAGAAAAATCAAACATCGCTTCTCTTGTAGGTGTTTTAGTTATACCTTGTATAACATCTATTTCACCTTTTTTAAGAGAATAAAGTGCTGTTTCCCAGCTCATTGGAATTAGTTCTATATCTATACCTAACTCAATTGCCACTGCTCTCATAATATCAACATTAAATCCTCTATAATTACCATCTTTATCTATAAACTCATAAGGTGGATAATTATTGTCTCCTCCTACTTTAATTATCCTATCTGATAAATCATCTTCATCTATTGCATATACTATACTAGATAATGAAAGTATTAAAAAGCTTAATATAAAAGTCAGAATACTTTTTTTGGATAGCATTAATTTCACCTCTAGGTCAGGTTTTTCAATTCTGTGTTTTTCGACAAAAAGTCTTTAATATAATAATAGCATATTATACCAATATAATTAATCTATTTTATTTGAAAATTAAGAAAAAATAATTATAGGATTAAAAATATATAATCCTGATTAATTTTGATAAATAGCTTCATATATTTAGCTCTGCAGTCCTGGAGGTGCAAATGTGGTAGATAAAAAACCAAAAAATAAATCCGCAGGCATAAATGGATATGAGTACCTCTTACAGACATATAATTCGCGAAAACATCCTATTATAGAGAACCAAACTAATGCTGCCTTTTTCCCTTGGAGTATGTTAAGAGATGTGGATGCCATTGATTCAGCAAGATTTTATGAAGGCACAGATGCAGTTGAAGAATAAAACGAAGGGGTGAAAAGTAAAAGCATCTAAAATAAACTTTTCACCCCTTTTCCTTTTTCTTATAACAGATAGAAAATCTTCTATATAAGAAATCTCATTCAAAAAACTTCCAGTCAATGAGAACTACTTCTCTTATCAATACTTTTTTAAGTAAGAAAAGTAATAAATATAAAAGTTCAATACAAGAATTTTATTCAAAAAACTTGACCTATTGAATTTTAAGCAGGCTGCCAAAATCTTCGATTTCATACAAGTCGCTATGCAGTAATTCAAAGAAATCAACCTGTATTTACTTTTTATGTGTCAGTATAAGCTTTTTTATTCTACATTCAGAAAATAATCTTGTTGTTTTGTGTCATTACCCGGGAAATATGTCACATAATAATTAATCTTAATTCGTCATCTAAATATTTCAAACACTATTTCATCAATTATAGGCTCCTTCGCGGCCCTTGATAAAATCTCATTTTGCTTTATAAATCTTGGAATTTTATTTCTTGGCTTCCTTTTATACATATCATAGCCTTCTATAGCCATTGTATAAAACTCATCATAGCTATATATCTTAAATCTCTCAAGTCCACATTTCTCAGCTACTTCTTCAACTAATGCAATGACTAGTTCTTCATAGCCTATGTCTTCGTCTAAATTTAAAAGCTCTATGAGCCTTGGAATAATAAACTCTAAAAGCATCCGTCTATATGGAATATTTTCTATACCTAAGATTTTTCCTATTTTCAACACCTTTATCTCTTCCATATCTAGTAGAAAATTCAAAAAGAATTCTTCATCCTTTTTAGGTTCTATGTAGTATTTTCTACCTTTAAGGCCTCTGAATACCCTCAGCGTATCATAATATCCTAACTGCAGATTTTTTCTTGCACTGCTATTAGTAAAATCTAATGTATGACATAGTTTTTCAGAAGGCTCTATATATGTGATTTCTAAATCTTTTTCCTTTATTTTTCTTACTCTTCCTATGGCATAAAGTCTTATGGCAATTATATTTCTATAGCCCTTTTCGTACAAAAGCTTTATAGGTAAATTATCAAAAAAACAACCATCAATAAAAAGCTTACCATCTACTTTTTCCAGCTTAAATGCAGGATGATAAGCGCTGGCCATTATATAATCTGTGATTTTCCCTTCTGGTATATCCTCTTTGAAAATCTCCATAGGCTTCTTATCTGTTAACGATACTGTTACTATTCCAAAATCCAATTTAGATTCTCTAATCCTCTTTTCATCTATGTTTTCATTTATAAGTCTTCTAATGTTTTGAGTATCAAATCCCTTATTTTTTATGATTTTTATTAGCTTTCTTGCAAATTTAGGTATATCCTTTGTTTTTATATCCATATCCATGAGTTTCTTAAAATCCTCATCATTTACATCAAGTACATCAGAAGGTGTTATGTTGTACCATATATCATAAGCCCTTTCTATGTCTCCTTGTACAATCATTGCTCCATTTATGGCTCCTATAGATGTACCAACTACTCCATCTACTTCAATGCCTAGCTCCTTTAAAGCCTTACATGCTCCAATTTCATAGGAGCCTTTTGCCCCTCCTCCTTCTAAAACAAGACCTAACATAATCCACCTCCTACTAAAATTATAATAATATAATACTTAATCTCTGCCGATTAGGTTCTATTTATACCCATAGTTTTGTCCTTTAAAAGTAAAAAAAGCCCTAAGCAATCAAGTTTCAAGAGAAGGAAAACTTAATCGTTAGAGCTTTCATTTTCAACATAATATCACAGTAAAAGAAACAGATATAATATATTAAGGTAGTAGCTATAGCTATTGAAAAATTTATTTTATATTTTTTAATATCTCTACTAACAGCTCATATGTTCTCTTAGTAGAAGATATACTTAAAGCTTCTTCAGGTGTATGGACATTTCTCATATCAGGACCTAAAGATATCATATCTAATTCTCCCAATCTCTCTTTAAACATTCCACACTCAAGTCCTGCATGTATTGCTGTAATTTCTGGTTTCTTCCCATAAAGTTTTTCATAGGATTCTACACATATTTCTCTTATCTTAGAGTCAGGATTATATTCCCACTCAGGATAGCCTGATTTAAATACATTATTTACACCTAGTATTTCTACTAAAGCTTCAATTCTTTCTTGAATCGCATATCTTATAGTTCTTACAGAGCTTCTTATGGAAGTATTAAATGTCACATTTTCATTATCAGTTGTAACTACTCCTAGATTTGATGAGCTTTCGACTAGTCCATCAATATCTGCACTCATACTGTGAACTCCATTAGGTATTAACATTAATAGTTTTATTGCTTTATCAGTTGTTTCCTTGGAAAAAGCTCTCTTAGGATTCTCCACAGATTCTATTTCTACTTGTATGTTTGGATCTGCTGTTTTGTACTCATTACTGAATATAGCTTTGTAATCTTCAATAATCTTTTCAAAGCTGGATATATGTTCTGGATTCATTAGAATTACTGCTTCAGAATCCCTTGGAATAGCATTAATTTTTGCTCCTCCTTTTAAATCTGAAAGATAAAGGTCCATATTTCTATATAGAGTATTTAATAATCTTCCCATAAGTTTGTTAGCATTTGCCCTGCATTTATCTATTTCAGCTCCTGAATGTCCTCCAAATAATCCCTTTATCCTTATTTTATAGGCTTTATAATTATCCATAGAATCTTTCCAATCAATAGGCAAAGTTATAACAGAGTCAATACCTCCAGCACAGCTTGTTAAAAACTTCCCTTCTTCCTCTGAGTCTAAGTTTATCAGCATCTTTCCTTTTAAATTCTCTGGATTTACGTTTAATGCTCCAACCATGCCAGTTTCTTCATCAACTGTGATTAAAACCTCAAGTGGTGGATGAGAAATGTCATCTGAGTCCAAAATTGCCATAGCCATAGCCACTGCAATTCCATTGTCAGCTCCAAGAGTAGTGCCTTTTGTCTTAATGAAATCCCCATCTATAACTAATGGAATAGGGTCTTTATTAAAGTCATGATCAACATCTGCATACTTTTCACACACCATGTCCATATGTCCTTGTAAAATAACTGTTGGCGCATTTTCATAGCCTTTTGTTCCTGGTTTCTTAATAATTACATTAAGGCATTCTTCTTGTATTACCTCTAATCCTCTTTCCCTTGCAAATTTTACTAGATAATCGCTGACTTCCTTTTCATTGCCTGAGCCTCTAGGAATCATAGTCAATTCTTCGAAATATTTAAACACTTTTTTAGGTTCTAGATCTCCAAGTATGTACTCCATGCTTATACCCTCCATATTATTTTATTTTAATATGTATCTTATCTGTCTACCTTTATTGTCAATATCTATTATACCACTATCCTTTAATTGATTTATAACTGTCTCTGTAATAATTGCAGAATCCTTTACAATTGCTTTATTTTTACTGAAAAGTAATGATGCCTTTAGGTTTAAAACCTCTCCTTCAAGTTCCCTTTTAGTCATAGCTCCATTTTTCTTTAAGGCCATCATAATCTTTTTCTTTGCTTTTCTTTCAAGCTGTCTCAATAAATCTTCAGCTTGCCTCTGCTGTTTTACATACCCCCAAGCGTAAAGAAACATGACAATAATTGCAACAGATAGTATCTGCATTATAGTCATAATAATATTCATAGCATCACCTTATTTTCTTTAAAAGTGATGAATTCATTATTTTTCAAAATTCTTATAAAAGTTATAAGTCTTTCAAGGGCAGGTTCTGCTGACTTGCCAAACTTGTCTCTCTGAAGTTCAATTAATTCGCCAACACTTCTCTTACCATCTATATTTTTCCAAACATTACTCCCTTGCTCATCTAAATCTATCACAGTTCTTTTAGGAGTATTAAACAATTTTCTCACAACTTTATCAAGTATAGTGTTTCTCCATATTATTAGTTTAACTAGGCCATTTTCATCTACCTCCCAGTCAATTTTAGTCGATCTAACTGGGATAAGTTCTAAGAAATTTATTTCTCTATTTTTTGATTTTTTACCCATTTTATTCCCTACCTTTAGTTTATATTAAAAAATTAAAAATCATATGAAAGGGAATAGATTACTATTCCCTTCTCTGCTCATATATTTTATTTATTATCAACTTTTCTCCATATAGAAAACTTCATTAAAGTCAACATTAAAAGTACAAAGAACACTACTGCACCAATACGGCCCATTACTCCATTTCCTACTCCAATGTCGATATTTAATGCCGCAAGAGCTGCAAGAAGTATACCTATTAATCCTTCCCCTGCTATTAAACCTGAAGAGTAAAGGATTCCGCCTTCAATTTTTCCTTTTACCTCTTCTTGCTTTTCACTCTTCTTATCTAATATTCCTCTTAGTATACCTCCAATCATTATTGGCGTACTCAAATGAATTGGTAGATATAATCCAACAGCGAATGGTAGCACTGGTATTCCTAATAACTCAACAGTTATGCCAATACCTACTCCAGATAAAACTAATCCCCAAGGAAGGTTTCCATTCATAACTCCTTCAATAACTAATCTCATTAATGTTGCCTGTGGAGCTGGAAGATCTGTTGAACCAAATCCAAAACCTTTATCTAATAGTATCATAGTCAATCCTATAAACAATGCTGAAGCCACTACTCCAATAATTTCACCAATTTGCTGTTTCTTTGGAGTTGCTCCTACTAAAAATCCTGTTTTTAAGTCCTGAGAAATATCCCCTGCTATTGCGGCAATTATACAAATTACTGCGCCTACAGTTAATGTAGATATCATCCCTGATATCCCAGAATTGCCTGTTGCCTTGAAAATAATAGCAGTTATAAGCAGTGTAGCTATGGTCATACCTGATACAGGGTTATTTGAACTACCCACTAAGCCAACTAACCTAGAAGATACAGTTGCAAAGAAGAATCCAAATATAACAACAATTAAAGCTCCTCCAATACCTACTGGAATAGTTGGTATTAATGCCATTAAAACTATTATCGCAATTAAACCAATAAATATTAGTTTCATTGATAAATCTATATCTGTTCTAACAGCAGAATTTCCACCTATACCAGATTTATAGCCCTTCATAGCTTCCATAAATGTTCTGATTATTAATGGGAAAGACTTAATAAGACTAATGATTCCACCAAATGCAACTGCACCTGCTCCAATATATCTTACATAGTTACTCCATATTCCCCAGAATCCTAGTTCACTAATAGGTACTGTTGCTGGAAACATTACAATATTTCCTGCAGAGCCGATCATGGTAATTAAAGGAATAATAGCAAACCATCCAACAATAGCTCCGCTTAGCATATAAGCAGAAATCTTAGGTCCAACGATAAAGCCTACTCCAAGTAGTGCAGGCAATACATCTATACCAATTGCAGCACCATCATAGCCTTTAATACTCCATTCAATCTCTGATGGGAATAATTTTAATCCATCAGCGATGAATTTGTACAATGCTCCTATTCCTAAACCTGCAAAAACAGTAGAAGCTTTAACTCCTCCCTCTTCTCCTGCTAATAATACTTCTGCACACGCAGTACCTTCAGGATATGGAAGAACTCCATGCTCCTTTACTATTAATGCTTTCCTTAAAGGAATCATAAATAGAACTCCTAAGATACCGCCAAAAAGAGAAATTATGACAATTCGAATAAGGCTAACTTCAGTAAGCCCTTCATTAGCCCAAAAGAATAATGCAGGTATTGTAAATATTACTCCAGCTGCTAATGCTTCTCCTGCAGAAGCAATTGTTTGAACCATATTATTTTCAAGAATTGATTCTTTTCTTAAAATACCTCTGATAATTCCCATTGAAATAACTGCAGCAGGTATGGAAGCACTTATAGTCATACCAACTCTTAAGCCCAAATAAGCATTTGCTGCTCCAAATAATACAGATAGTATAATACCGATAATAATTGATGCTACTGTAAATTCAGGCATAATCTTTTCCGCAGGTACAAAAGGAACATATTCCTCTTCTGCGCTTTTCTTTTGAATTACTTTTTCAGTCATTATATTTTCCCTCCTTAAAATAACATCTTATTATTTTAAAAAATCGCTTGTCCCTCCTTTCTTTTTTTAGTTCTTTCCTTTATATATATAGTCTGTTTATTTTTAATTTATTCTAATTTTAGTGAAAAATAGATGATTTCTATAAATTATCATTACTGAAAGATGTATTTAATAATAAATTCACTTAACAAAAGATTTAATTTTTAATTTTAAAGGTTATCAAAATCATTTAAAATCAAGCAGTATTTTAAGCTATAAAAAAGCCATATAAATCTTAATTTTTAAGATTTATATGGCTTTATCTGAATCTTGCAATATCTTAAATATATGTCTTATTTCTATTCCCACTCAATTGTTAAAGTTTTATTCGTCGTTATTCCTATTATTTTCAGTTATTTCTATTATCATATTTGCTCAAATTATTGTCAATTTTTAAGTTTAGCAATTTTTTTGCTTCCATATTGCTACCGCGTTGATTCTCTGTTTCGCATGAAATGATAAGCTTATTTTTCATCTTTATCATGTAAAGCATCTCCATCGTTTTTTATTCTTATCCCCATGCTTTTCAGCACAGCCAATGCATCTTCATGCGCCTTTTTTTGCTCCTCTTCAGATAACTCTTTATGGCCGACAACCTTCCCACCGATCGGTTCATGCCAGCGCGGGTGCGAGAATGGCTTATCGTATCTCTTTTCATCTTTCATGTTGTTGTCCATCCTCCTTTTTCAAATTTTGAACTCCCTCCGGTACCATTGGTGGAGGTCCTCTGTGGTTTTCAGTTTGGCCGCCAGCGTCTGCCCGCCTTCGACCAGTTTGTAATACTTGCGCTTGAACTCTTCGATTGTTAATACCTTGAACTGCCATTCCCCCGGCATGTATCCTTCAGATATGAAAGCAAATCCCTTCTCGGTCTCCTCTGCAATCTTTCCCGGGATCTCATGGCCTCTATTGGTATCAAAATAGCGGAGGTTGCCTTTGTACATGTGTACGTCCAGAACTATGCCGGTGAAACTTTCCTCATCCGGAAGCTTGTATATATAAACAGCTTGTCTGTCCATGTTCTTTGTTACCTCCTCTTTCCTGAAAATAAGCACTTTGCACCGTACTGGCACTGTGCTATTACTGTGCTTTTCCGGTGCATCTCTGGTGCTCTTTTAGTGGCCTGTATCCTACTATTATACTACATCAGATATCTGATTAAAATAACTATTGAAACTCTGGCG
>Ga0134091_1001189_pt1 | contig 21260 bp, 16 predicted proteins | sample 2_5taG_FD_94451 | JGI IMG/M metagenome (GOLD analysis project Ga0134091, IMG submission 94451) | Switchgrass degrading microbial communities from high solid loading bioreactors in New Hampshire, USA - 2_5_20_6_A2 metaG | ecosystem: Engineered > Bioreactor > Semi-continuous > Anaerobic >...
ACTAATTCTCCAGACTTTCTCATTCTCTCTAGATGGTCCTCTAAAAAAAGAGGTATTCCATCTATAACCCTTATGACTTCATAAATTGGTGGCTTTTCTATACTATAAAATATATTTAGGTTATCAGTTGATGTTAAACTACCATTTACCATGTAGTATTTTTCAATAGCTTCAGGTTTCAAAATCATTCCCCCTTGTTTTTTAATCCTTCAAAGTCATTATATTCTCTATGATTATGTCAAGCTTTATCTTTAAAAGCTCCATATTGTTTTCACTTAAGGCCATTTTCATATCTGTAAGCGATAAGGATAGCTTTTCCAAATCCTTAACCTTATCTTCTTTTAGGTTTTTCCTGATTCTAGCTGTATATTCTTCAGTTCCTGCAAGAAGTTTATCTGCTTCTTCATTATTACCTTCCTGAGCTTGTAAATATGCTTTATAAGCTGAATACTTAATTCTCGATAAATCTCCTGATATCTCATCTTTATATAGGTCAAAGTAAACAGCTAATGCGTTATGAACTCTACTTCCTGCATCGTATATATCCTTAATCTTTCTGCTTGCAACAGCTATAGTAAAATCATTTAGATTTTTTTTTAGTCCTTCTCCTTTTTGCTGATTGGCTCCTTTATCCATGCTTTCCACTTCATATTGGTTCCAGCTTGTATGGATTTCTTCAAGCTTTTTATCAACCTCTCTCCACTTCAAAAATATTTCTTCATCTTTAGTCATAATATCTTCACGTTGATCCCCTTTATTACTCTGATCCTGGCCTTGTTCACTTTCTTGACCTTGACCTCCTTGCCCACTCTGTTCTCCATTACTACCTTCGTTTCCTTTTTGAGATTTTTCTCCTTTCTTATCCTTTTGGAACCTTATGGCTTGATACTCACTTTCACTAAGTCCAATTAATTCTTCAATAGAATCTACACTTTTAAATAGCTCATCTATTCCTTCAGATACCTTAACTAAAGTTTCAGGAGCCTTTTCTTTTTTACTTACCTTCCCTCCACCTTTGCTTGAATAATTCATGCAGGCTGTTAATAATAGTGTTATAATTATAGTATATATTAAAGGTATTTTTGCTTTCAAATTAATCACCTCTTAGGATAGTGTTTCCTCAGAGATGAATTTTTATCCTTAACTACAATATAGGCGATAACAGCCTTGAAAATGATTCTTTAATTTTAACAATATTGGACCTGTTAGCATATAATTCCTTTGTAATCTCCTTGGAATACTTTAGATCCTCGTAAAATTGCTCTACCATCTTTCTGTTAATTTCCTCATCGTAAATAAAGGCATTTACTTCAAAATTAAGCTTAAAACTTCTTATGTCCAGATTTGCTGTACCTATACTAGTTACAAAATCATCCATTATTAGTGCTTTTGTATGCAAAAAACCATTTTCATATGTATAAAATCTTACCCCAGCTTCCAAAAGCTCTCCTATATATGAAAGTCCTGCCCAATAAACAAAAGGGTGGTCTGGCTTACATGGTATCATAACTCTTACATCTTTACCTGAAAGTCCTGCCACCTTTAGTGCATCATATATGCTATCGTCTGGTATGAAATAGGGTGTTTGAATATATATCCTCTTTTTAGCATTAGTTATCATATTAAAATATCCATCTTTGATACTAGCCCACTTAGAATCTGGACCACTGGAAACTATTTGGACTCCAACTTTTCCATTGGATTTTTTCTTTTTACAGTTACTATTCAAATTAAAATTATGGTCTTTAGAAGCAAATTTCCAATCCTTGATAAATCTCCATAAAAGTCCATCTACTGCTGTTCCTTCTATCCTTATATGGGTATCTCTCCAAAATCCAAACTTATTTTTAAGTCCCAGGTATTCATCTCCTATATTAAATCCTCCAATATAGGCTTCTTTTCCATCTATTATGCAAATCTTTCTATGATTTCTATAGTTAATCCTTATACTTAAATAGGGAAAAAGTGATGGAAAAAATACTGCAACCTTTCCACCAGCCTTCTTAAACTCATTAAAATAGCTTCTGGTTAAATTTTTCCCTCCCATTGCATCATAGAGAAATCTGACATCCAACCCTTCACTGGCTTTTTCTGTAAGCTTGTCTATTATCTTTCTTCCCAGATTGTCATTTCTAACAATATAGTACTCCAAATATATATATTCCTTTGCCTTTGATATACTCTCAAAAAGAGCCTTAAATTTATCTTCTCCGGAAAAATACAGATCTATTTTGTTATCTTCAGAAAAGTAGGATTCACTTGTTTGCTTGTGCATATTTATTAAGTCTTCATATATTTCAGTACGTGGGTTTGAAAATTTACATATATCCTTCTGAATTCCTTCCTCCTGTCTAAATACAAGGCTTTTAATAATTCTGTCCTCTTCTTCCTTATTTCTAAATATTCTTTTTTTGCTCATATCCTGCCCTAAAAATAAATATAATATAAAACCAAAACCAGGTAAAAATATTATTACCATAAACCAAAGCCAAGTAGATGTTGGGTTCTTTCTTTGAAAGAACACCAACAGTATGGCAAATAACATATTGAGCCAGAAGTTATTTCTCAATAGCCATATATAGCTATCTACTATTGAATCCATAAAATCACCATTTATACAAGTTAGCTGTTTTTCTTAGACTTATATCTCTTGTTTGAATCCAGTATTTTCTTTCTTACCCTTATATTCTTTGGAGTTATTTCTATTAGCTCATCATCTTCTATGAACTCGATGGATTGCTCAAGTGACATTTGTCTAGGAGGTGATAGTCTAAGGGCTTCATCAGAACCTGCAGCTCTAAGATTTGTCTGATGCTTTTTTCTACATACATTTACTTCTATATCCAGTCCCTTTGGATTGGCACCTATAACCATTCCCTCATATACCTGCGTTCCTGGTGTAATAAAGAGAACTCCTCTATCCTGGGCTGAATACAGTCCATAGGTAGTAGCCTCACCAGTTTCAAAGGAGATAAGTGAACCTTCTTTTCTCATTGGTATGTCTCCCTTATATGGAGCATATCCATCAAATATGGAGTTTAAAATTCCATTACCCTTTGTATCTGTCATAAATTCTTGGCTATATCCAATTAATCCTCTTGCAGGAACGGAAAACTCTAGCCTTACATATCCTCCCTTGGATTCAGCCATGCTGATCAATTCTCCCTTTCTTCTTCCCAGCTTTTCTATTACTACTCCTACAAATTCCTCTGTAACATCTATTATTACTCTTTCCATAGGCTCCAGTCTTTTACCATTTTCATATTTATATAATACCTCTGGTTTTGAAACCTGGAACTCATACCCTTCTCTTCTCATATTTTCTATTAATACCGATAGGTGCAATTCTCCCCTTCCTGATACTTTAAAAGCATCAGTTGAATCTGTTTCTTCTACCCTAAGGCTCACATCTGTTTGCAATTCCCTGAACAACCTGCTTCTCAATTGTCTTGATGTTACATATTTCCCTTCACGACCAGCAAATGGGCTATCATTTACTGAAAATGTCATAGCTATAGTAGGTTCCGATATCTTTACAAAGGGAAGAGGTTCAGGAAAGTCTACATCACATATTGTATCTCCTATGTGAATTCCTTCTACACCTGTTACTGCTATTATACTTCCAACAGAAGATTCCTCAACCTGTACCCTATTAAGCCCCTCAAATTCAAATATGTTTGTAATCTTTACTTTCTTTGAATAATCCTGTTTCTCCTTATTTACTATTACTACTTCCTGATTTACTTTTATTTTGCCTCTTTCAATTTTTCCAATTCCTATTCTGCCTACATAATCATTATAGTCTATAGTAGATATTAGAACTTGTAATGGCCCATCTATATCTCCAACTGGTGCTGGAATATAATTTATTATTGTTTCGAATAAATCTTCCATGTTATCCTTCTTAACATTGTAATCTAAGGTAGCATAACCCTCTTTTGCTGAAGCAAATACAAAAGGGGATTCTAAATATTCTTCCTTTGCTCCCAATTCAATAAATAAATCAAGCATTTCATCAATAACTTCTTCTGGCCTTGCTCCAGGTCTGTCAATTTTGTTTATACATACAACTGCTGGTAAATCCAGCTCTAAGGCTTTTTTCAATACAAATTTAGTTTGTGGCATAGGACCTTCAAAGGCATCCACAAGTATCACTACACCATCTACCATTTTAAGAACTCTTTCTACTTCTCCACCAAAATCAGCATGCCCTGGAGTATCAACTATATTAATCTTCGTTCCTTTATAATTTACAGCAGTGTTTTTTGCAAGAATTGTAATTCCTCTTTCCCTTTCTATATCGTTAGAATCCAAAACTCTTTCTACTACTACTTGATTTTCTCTAAAGACACCACTTTGCTTCAATAAACTATCTACCAGTGTTGTCTTTCCATGATCTACGTGAGCAATGATAGCTATATTCCTTAGATCATTTCTTCTAATTTCCATAAATATTTTTCACTTCCATTTCTAATTATAGAGTATAATTTTTTGCCAAAATTAATTGTAACACAATTTATAATAAATTCATAGGAAAATATAAGGCAGGTTTTCGCCTGCCATACAATATAATTTAATTAAGAAATATGCTTTATTGCCACTATTCTGTTTTTGTCTATATGAACCTCATCAGATAATCCATTCACTATTAGAAGACCTCTCCCACAGCACTTCAGCTCTTCGGGATTATAATCTTCAATAGAAAAATCAATTCCTTGTCCTTCGTCTACAACTTCTATTCTTATAGAGTTTTCTATGATCTCAAGAATGAGATTTACGCATTTCTCTCTATTCAGTTTGTTTCCATGGATCACACTGTTTATTATTAGTTCATTTAAAATTAATCTTATATCAAACATCAGGTTCTTATCACATATTATTTCTTCCAAATAAGATAGCACTTTATTTATAAATATCTTCGTATCGTGTAAATCGCTACAAACCGAACCCTGAAACTTAAAACCCATAAGAATCACGCCTATTCATTGTTATTATATTTATTAGTTATTTTAATTTTACCCAAAACTGTTTACATTTAACCTTCATATGTACAACATTATTTTAACAAATATTTTTTTAAAAAACCAGTTTAAAAAAATTTTAAATGGGTAATATGTCATTAATTACATATTGAAAGGAGAATCGTGTATGGATAGATATGTTTGTGAAACATGTGGATATGTATATGACCCAGAAGTAGGTGACCCTGACAACGGTATAGAACCAGGAACTCCTTTTGAAGACCTTCCAGATGACTGGGTATGCCCAGTATGTGGTGCATCAAAAGATATGTTTGTAATAGAGGACTAATCTAAAAGGCAGCTATATAATAGCTGCCTTTAATTATTTATAATGTCTTTGATTATCTGCCATACCTTATCAGTATTAAATTTATTCGTAGATGAATAGGGTATTATAAGGTTTCCGTCATCTATACCAAGCTTCTTTTTTATGATATTAATATGCTGGTGATATTTTCCTTTTGATATCTTATCTGCCTTTGTTGCTATTACAAATCCTGTAAAATCGTAGGATTTTATCCAGTTATACATAATTACATCCTGATCTGTAGGTTCATGTCTTATATCCACAAGAAGTATTACTTCTTTCAAGTTCTCCCTTGTGTTTAGATATTCCTCAATTGTTTTTCCCCATCTTTCTCTTTCTTCTTTAGAAGTTTGTGCATATCCATAACCAGGTAAATCTACCAGTCTCAACTTGTCATTTATATTATAAAAATTGATGGTTCTAGTTTTCCCTGGTTTTCCACTAGTCCTAGCCAGGTTTTTTCTATTTGCCATTGAGTTTATTAAAGACGACTTACCTACATTTGACCTTCCAACAAAGGCTATTTCAACTAATCTTTCATTAGGATATTGACTTTTATTTACTGCTACTCTTTCCAGTTCAGCTTTATTTATTTGCATTATCATCTTCCTCTTCTACCAGTGCATGTTCAAGTACTTCTTCCATGTTCTTTACCAGAACAAATTTGATTTTTCTTCTTATCTTTTCTGGTATATCCTCTAAGTCCCCGCTGTTTTCATAAGGTATTAAAACCTTCTTTATGCCTATTCTATTAGCTGCCAGTACCTTTTCCTTTATACCGCCAACGGGAAGAACCCTTCCTCTCAAGGTTATTTCACCTGTCATGGCTACATCTTTATTTACTGGCTTATTTGTCAATGCTGAAACAGCTGCAGTAGCCATAGTAATACCTGCAGAGGGACCATCCTTTGGTATGGCGCCTTCTGGAACGTGAATATGCAAATCCATTTCCTTATAAAAGTTACTGTCTATACCTAGCTTTTCTGAATTTGCTCTAATGTAGCTAATGCCAGCCATGGCAGATTCCTTCATTACATCTCCAAGCTGACCGGTTAGCTGAAGCTTTCCTGTTCCTTTCATCGAGTTGACTTCTATTGACAAAGTATCTCCACCAAAAGCAGTCCAAGCTAGGCCAGTAGCAACTCCAACCTGATTCTCACGTTCTCCCGTATCAAAACGGTATAGTTCCTTACCTAAAAACTTATGAATATTTCCCTTGTTAACTGTTACACATTTATCTTCAAATTCTACAATTCTCTTTGCAGCCTTCCTGCATATGCTTGCAATATTTCTTTCCAGCTGCCTTACTCCAGATTCTCTTGTATAATTGTTTATTATCTTTCTTATGGCACTTTCAGAAATAATTAGATTGTCTTTATTAAGTCCATGTTCCTTGATCTGCTTTGGCACTAAATGATTCATAGCAATACTTACCTTTTCCTCTTCTGTATATCCACTTATTCTTATTACTTCCATTCTATCCAATAGTGGTGCTGGTATGGTATTTGTAGTATTAGCTGTAGTAATAAAAAGCACCTTTGAAAGATCAAAAGGAATATCTATATAATGGTCTGTAAAGGTGCTGTTTTGCTCCGGATCTAATATTTCTAAAAGAGCACTAGCTGGATCTCCTCTAAATCCAGTACTAAGTTTATCTATTTCATCGAATAAAAATACTGGATTCTTTGAATTGGATTTTCTTATAAGGGATATTATTCTTCCAGGCATAGCTCCTACATAAGTTCTCCTATGCCCTCTCAACTCTGCCTCGTCCTGTACACCTCCAAGTGACATTCTTACAAACTTTCTGTTTAATGATTCTGCAATGCTTTTTGCAATAGAGGTTTTTCCTACTCCTGGAGGTCCTACTAAACAGAGAATAGGTCCTTTTATTCCTGTAGCCAGTTTCCTAATGGCAAGGAATTCCAGAATCCTCTCCTTAACATCTTCTAAACCATAATGCTCTCTATTCAATATATCTCTGGCTACTTTTATATCTACCTTATCCTTTGTCTCCTTACTCCATGGAAGGTCGATTAACCAATCTAAATATGTCCTAATAACTGCTGTTTCAGCAGAGTGAGGGCTCATCTTGTTCAGTCTGTCTACTTCCCTTAAAGCTTTTTCCTTAGCTTCTTTAGGCATCTTTGCTTTTTCTATCTTTTCCTTGTATTCTTCTATTTCCCTATCTATGTCATCTTCTTCTCCAAGTTCTTTTTGTATAGCCCTTAACTGCTCCTTTAAGAAATACTCCTTTTGCACCTTAGAGATTTGAGTTTTAACTCTTTGGTTTATTTTTTCCTCTATCTTTAATAATTCAATCTCTTCTCCTAAAATACCATGAAGGATTTCCAACCTTTCATAAAAATCAAAGGTTTCTAATATTCTTTGGTGAGTTTCAACCTTAAAGTTTATATAGGAAGCTATAACATCTGCCAGTCTGCTTGGATCGTTAATGTCCATAACAGTAAGCAATATATCTGAAGATATCCTGTTATTTAAGCTCAGATACTCCTCAAAATCATCTATTACTAATCTCATTATAGCTTTCATTTCTTTATCAATAACAATCTTTTCAGCATCGTATGTATACTCATCTATTTCAGCTTCAAAATACTCATCTTCTTTAGTCAGATTAATAATCTCTCCCCTATTAAGACCTTCAACCAATACACGTATGCTGCCACCAGGCAATCTTAACATCTGCCTAATTTTACATACGGTACCAACATGATAGAACTCTTCATAATTTGGTTCTTCAACTTTAGCATCTTTTTGAGTACATAAGAAAATTAGGGATTCATCAACCATGGATTTTTCCAATGCGTTTATTGATTTTTCTCTTCCTACATCGAAATGTATAACCATGTGAGGAAATACAGACATACCTCTTAGTGGTATAAGAGGCATTGTTTTTCTCTGCACAACATATGGTTCCTTGTACATAACCTCACTCCTTCTATATTATGAAAAAAGACTCACCAATTAGTGAGCCTTTTTTATTTATGATACTGATTCCTTGTTACCTTTCTTACTAGCTCTATTCTTTGCTTTTCTGTCTGAAAGCACTAATGTTGGTTCTCCATTGGATTCTATTGTTTCCTTTGTAATGAGGCATTTTTCAATGTCCCCTCTTGAAGGTATTTCATACATTATATCCAATAAAGTTTCCTCAATAATGCTACGCAATCCTCTTGCTCCCGTTTTCCTCTCTATGGCTTTTTTAGCAATTGCTCTTAGAGCTTCTTTTTCAAACTCTAATTCTACATTATCCATTTTAAATAGCTCTTTATATTGTTTTACAAGGGAATTCTTTGGTTCCACCAGTATATCCACAAGAGCATCTTCATCTAATTCCTCCAGTGTTACTATAACTGGAAGCCTTCCTACAAATTCAGGTATTAAACCATACTTCAACAAATCTTCAGGTTGTATGTGCTTCAATATCTCTCCTGTGGATTTTTCATCTTTGCTCTTAATATCAGCACCAAATCCCATTGACTTTGTATCAATTCTCTTTTGAATAATCTTCTCAATGCCATCAAAGGCACCACCAACTATGAATAATATATTGGTTGTGTCAACTTGGATAAATTCCTGATGTGGATGTTTTCTTCCGCCTTGTGGTGGCACATTAGCTACAGTTCCTTCTAAAATCTTCAGTAATGCCTGTTGAACCCCTTCACCGCTTACATCCCTTGTAATTGATGGATTTTCAGATTTGCGAGCAATTTTATCTATTTCATCTATATAAACAATACCTTTTTCAGCTCTTTCTATATCGTAATCTGCTGCTTGAATTAACTTCAAGATTATATTTTCAACATCTTCTCCGACATATCCAGCTTCAGTTAAAGAAGTAGCATCTGCTATTGCAAAAGGTACATCTAATATCCTAGCTAGTGTTTGAGCTAATAATGTCTTACCTGAACCAGTTGGCCCAATCATTACTATATTGCTCTTCTGTAGCTCCACATCATTGGATTTTGTTGGCTTTTTGCTTATTCTTTTGTAATGATTATATACTGCAACAGCTAGTGATTTTTTTGCTCTTTCCTGCTTAATTACATACTCATCCAATATTTCCTTTATCTTAACAGGAGTTGGTAACTCGCTTAACTCTTCATCATAGCTTTCAACAAACTCCTCATCAATTATTTCCTGACAAAGCTCTATGCATTCGTCACATATAAATACATTAGGACCTGCTATAAGCCTTCGCACCTGATCTTGAGGCTTACCACAGAAAGAGCAACGAAGCTGTTTGTCATCATGTTTTGACATCCTTACACCTCACTTAAATTATTTTCGCGATTTTATTACCTCATCTATTATACCATATTCCTTAGCTTCTTGTGCTGTCATAAAGAAATCCCTATCGGTATCTCTTGAGATTTTTTCCAATGGCTGACCAGTTCTTTCACTTAATATTCTATTCAATCTATCCCTAGTTTTAATAATCCTTTCAGCATGAATTCTAATATCTTCTGCTTGACCTTGTGCTCCACCTAAAGGCTGATGAATCATTATATCTGCATTAGGTAAAGCAAACCTTTTTCCCTTTGCACCTGCCGCAAGTAAAAATGCTCCCATACTTGCAGCCATTCCTATGCATATAGTTGATACATCTGGTTTTATATATTGCATAGTATCATATATTGCAAATCCAGCAGTAATTGACCCTCCAGGGCTATTTATATAAAGCTGTATATCCTTATCAGGGTCTTCAGCTTCTAAAAATAGCAATTGTGCAACTACTAAATTTGCTGTGACATCGTTTATCTCATCTCCTAGAAATATAATTCTCTCCTTTAAAAGTCTTGAATATATGTCATAGGATCTTTCCCCTCTATTAGTTTGCTCAACAACAACAGGTACTAATGCCACAAATACCCCTCCTTTACATTATCAAATAGCTTTAGCATTATTTATCAATATGTCTATCACTTTATCTCTAATTATACCCGCTTCTAGGAATCCTAAATCTCCTTTTTTCATGTTTTCCTTAAATTGTTCTACATTTTCTTGATTATATTCTTTTGCAATTTTATCTAATTCCTTGTCTATATCTTCATCAGTTACTGCTATGTTTTCTGATTTTCCAATAGCTTCAAATACTAAGTCTGTTTTTACTCTTCTTTCAGCTATAGGCTTAAGCTGTTTCTTTAAGTCCTCTAATTTGCTTCCAGTTAATTGTAAATATTTATCTAAATCTAACCCTTGCATTCTTAACCTATAGTTGAATTCTTCAATTTCATGTTCTACTTGATGTTCAACCATTACTTCAGGTATATCTACTTCAGAAGAATCAATAACCTTATCAATTACTTTGTTTTCAAATTCCAGCTTTTCTTTTTCCTTTGCATCTTTTTCCAACTTTTCTCTGATGTTGTTCTTGTATTCTTCTAATGTATCAAACTCACTAACATCTTTTGCAAACTCATCATCTAATTCTGGCAGCTCTTTTTCCTTAACTTCGTGGATAACTACTTCGAAGGTAGCTTCCTTTCCTTTCAAGCTTTCCTCAAAATATTCATCAGGGAAGGTTACTTTAACTTCAACAGTATCTCCCTTTTTCTTTCCAATTAATTGCTCTTCAAATCCTGGTATAAAAGTTTTAGAACCAATTTCCAGTCTTTGCTTTTCAGCTGTGCCACCTTCAAATTGTTCTCCATCTACAAAGCCTTTATAATCGATTGTAAGTATATCTCCTTCTTTAGTTTCTCTATCAGATGCGTCTATAATTCTTGCATTCATTTCCTGTATTGCTTTTAATTCTCTTTCTACATCTTCATCTGTTACATTATATTCTACTTTTTCAACTTCTATATTCTTATAATCACCTAATTTAACTTCAGGCTTAACAGTCACCTCAACTGAAATTATAACTGGTTTTCCCTTTTCCATACTCTCTATGTCAATTTCTGGATTGTCAACAGGTTCAAAGTTAAATTTTTCAATAGCTTCTTCATATGCCTTTGGCAAAATGCTATTCAATGCTTCTTCATAAAATACTCCTTCACCATAGTTCAACTCAATTATCTTTCTTGGAGCTTTTCCTTTTCTAAATCCGGGAATGTTAAATTTATTTCTGTTTTTTAAATATGCACTTTGTACTGCTTTTTCAAACTCCTCTTCAGTTAATTCGATGTTGAAGGAAATCTTATTATTTTCATTACTCTTTAGAACGAAATCCATTGATATGCTCCTCTCTAAACATAATATTTTTTCTCCATTTTAAGCTAATTTATTATACCATAAAATTATACCACAATAAACAATATTAGCAAATTCATATGTATTATATCACATTTTTATGTAAATATGAAAAAACCAATGGTATTACCACTGGTTTTTGATGGTGCGGGAGAGAGGACTTGAACCCCCACGTCATATGACACTAGATCCTAAGTCTAGCGCGTCTGCCAATTCCGCCACTCCCGCGTGGCTTTATTTAACTTACTTTATTATTATAACATGTAATAGAATAATGTCAATAAAATTTTTTAAAAAATTTACGGAAATACGACACCATTTTTTATAAATCAGGGAATAAATAATATAACCATCCCTATTTTTGATAAATCGTAGAATAAGGTAGAGAATCATCTACCTTATTCTATCTGGCTAAGCTTCTGATATTCTCTATAGGATACAACTCTGTAACCCTTTTACCTGGCAAATAGTATATCAATACTGTTGTAATAAAAAATATTATTGATGCCATAAAATGTATCCACCATGGATATAACCATAGCCTATAGTTTACTATATCATATATATAGTCTTTAAATGAAAGAGATAATCCTTCTATAGTGCTTATATTTGTTAAGAATAAGACAATAAATATTCCAATATTGGCAACAATAAGAGCCACTAGCCCATTTATTACTCCTACAATGAAATAATGCTTTAAGAATTGAGCCCTAGATACACCTATAGATTGGAGTATTCCTATCCTATTTCTATCCTGCTCAATTCTGGATATTATAGTATTATATAGTATAACGAAGGCTATGGAAACTGCTGTAAACCCTAAAAGGCCTATAATTAAAGCATTATTAAATCCTTCAGTATATAATTGAAAGTTGCTATCCTTATAGTTATACAGTGTATATCCATTTTTATTAGCATAGGCTAAAAGTTTGGCATCAACTATAGGATCAACTCCTCTAAAGTTTGTTTTTATGTGCCAGATAGTACGTCCATACTTAGTAGGGCTTAAAACATTGACCGTAACCTTCATGCTTTCTAAAGTCTGTTGAAACAACCCTAATCTAGAATTTGGATATAAATTCTCCATTCCCTTATAGGAGCCAATTACTATATAAGGTGCCACTGTATTTGAAAATGGCCAAGGGCCTTCTCTATCAAAATAGTAAATAATTCCACCTACCTCTACTTCAATTGTTGTAAAGGAAGCAGAAGAACTTGACTCTGATACCAGCTCATTATCAGAAGATAGATAGATTATATCGCCAGGCTTTACATAGTTTTGCTTTAAATAGTATTTACTATAGCGGCTATTATAAGTAAGCTTATATGAGTTGCTATTTTCCAGGATCCATTTCATCCTATTGTTATCAGTAGTAGCTGACAGTATCTGTTCCTCTGTAATGGATGTATTCTCCGAATCCTCATCAATAGGAAAATATAGAGGTACTAATAGTATAACTTGTTCTCCCTTTTTAAACTTATTCTTATCAATAGTTCCTTCATCTACTGCAAAGATAAACCTGTTGAATACTTGGCTATTTGGGTCTATTCCGTAATACTTTGTTAAAAAGGCATTCTTAATATATTCAGGCAAATTGCTCTGACTTTCTTTATATCTGCTAAAATGATTATTTAATAAAGTATTAGGCAATAGCTTGTAAAATCTATTAAATAGTTCATTGTTTTCAATGCCTTCATACCACAAAAAGGTTTGCTTTCCAACCTTATAGACCTCTACTTCTGTTATACCACCTATGGACTTAATCTCCTCTGCTTTTATCGGTAAGTCAGATATCATTTCTCCAAAATATGTTTCCATTACGTAGTCAGGCCTGCTATTTGCTATTACTGTATCTATATATGTATCAAATGAAAAATAGCATAATAATATAGTTGTCAACATAACTGTAATGGTAATCAGTGATATTCCAAAGGATATTAGGCTTTTACCCTTGTTTAAAGTAAAGTATCTCCAATTTATTCTCCTAAAATTCTGAGGACGAACTACAGTAATTTTTTTGCTTTTTCTTATCTTCACATGCTTTGGAGGTTTTGACATAGTACCAACAAGTGGAATTCTTACTGCATACATGGCTGGTACTGTCATTCCAACAAACAATGCAAAACAGCCAGCAAGTATTCCAAGAATTAACAGCTTGGGGTAAATAAAGAACTGTAGATTTCTTCCTCCTAATATATTCATACCCAAAACAATTAAAGCTGACAACAGAAACCCAGTAGGTACTCCAATCATTAAACCTGATTTTAGAAGGTATAGTCCTTCATATAATAACATCTTAACTATCTGCCCATTGGTGGCACCTATGGATTTGAGAAGCACAATCCTTCTTGACCTTCTCTTCATTTGAGTTAAGAATATCTGAAATATTGCTAAGGCTGTAGCTATGAATATTACTGCTATAATTGCCAATGTCAGTACATACTCTGTAGACCCTGCATATTTTGGATAAGAGAAGTTATTCTTTCTGAAGTTATTAAGATTTATTTCCGACTCTTCCATAGATTTAGCTGGTCCTTCTATGTTTGAATCAGCTTCATCGTATTTTTGAATGTCTACATTCCATTTGTCAATTGATTTTACAGCCTGCTGTATTTCCTCATCTTTTTTCCCATATAATCTAGACCAGTATATCTCGCCATCTTCCAAATATTTTGATTCCTCTTCTGGATATTCCCTGTTAGGATATTTTCCCTTTATTGCGTCATACATATTTTCACCTAATGTATCAGAGTACAGAAATACATTATATCCCATTTCATAATTGGACATATCAAACATGGAATTGTTGTAAAAAGCATTTATAAAGGTATCAGCTCCTTCTTTAGTTATAAATGCATTTGGTGCAGGATACCCTCCTAAATCCCATTTGTCAGTATATGTCTGAATTATCCCTGTAACTATAAACTCTTTCTTCATTATAACCTTCTGCTTTTTTAAAAATCCATCTCTCCTTATTACATCTGGACTTATTTTATCAATATGATTATACGGATAATAATACACATAATCATTTACAAATACAACTAGTACATCGCCTACATGCTCATAAGGTGTATCATGCTGTTTAAGCATATGAGGCCTTATTCCTTCTTCATAAAACTTCTTATTCAAGTCTAATATGTATTGAGCTGGACTCCTATCTAATACTGGAATAGTAATAGCTACTTCTACAGTTTGTCCCACTTCAAGCTCTAGACCCATATTGCTCATTTGGTTCAATTCAACCATTATTTCGTTATCCTTTTCGGGTATTCTTCCTTTATATATAGAAAATCTGCCCATTTCAAGTAATTTATTGTCAAATGTACCTATAACTCCACAGTTATCAGATTCTCCAATTATTTGAGATATGGCTATTTTATCAATATTCTTTTCCAGTTTCAACCTTTCAACAGTTTCTTCATCGGCATCAAGATATGCTGCATGCCACTCTCCATATAAGTCAAGGCGCTGCTCCAATTTGGTCTTATCTATACTTGCTTCAAATATTGTAGATGCTACTATAAAAACAAAGGATAGAGTTATAACTATTTTAAGCAAAAGGGTATCTTTTTTTCTACCTTTTAATCCACTTCTAGCAATCTCAAGCATCTCCATAACATATTCCTTTCTGATAATGTTTTTTATAAGCTAATCTTTCCACCAATTATTAGCATCTTTAACAGTAAATATATTACATCTATAATGGTTAATATCATATCAGCTTGGTTTGAAATTTCCATGTTATTGGTTATAAGTATGTTCTCTGTAGCTTTATGTTCCTACAGAAGATTAAAAACTGAAATATAAAGCAGATGCGCCTTCGTCATAGAGCAGCTAGTTCACTTTTTCCACATTTCTTCACTAGATTTTCTACTTCCAATATAATAGCCATTAATATTACCCCTATTTAGCTATTTTAAAAATCGGCACTCAATGAGTGCCGATTTAAAGTCTAACTATTAAAATAAATATAACTATAGCTATTATAAAAATTGGTCCAAACACTAATAATGCTGAAGCAATTATTGCTAATAAATCTTTTTTCTCTAGCTCAACATTATTACTATCTTCCCCTGTATCATAATCGCTATTTTGTGAATTGCTTTTTTCTTTAAGCCATTTCATAGCGCGGTCAAGTTTTTTTTGATAAAACATAATTTAACAAACCTTTCTATTTATCTCCATTATTTAGCTTATGATGACATGCTACAAAATGACCAGGTCTTACTTCTTCAAATACCGGTGCCACCTTGCTGCAAATATCTGTAGCGTATTTACATCTTGTATGGAATTTACATCCAGGTGGTGGTGATATTGGGCTTGGAATATCTCCTTCCAATATTACCTGCTTCTTCTCTTTATCAGGATCAGTTGTTGGTATTGCTGCTAATAGAGCTTCAGTATATGGATGCATTGGATGTGAATATAGCTCTTCAGTATCAGCAAGCTCTATAACATTTCCTAAATACATTACAGCAACTCTGTCGCTGATGTATTTTATAACACTTAAGTCGTGTGAAATAAACAAGTAGGTTAAGTTTTGCTTTTCCTTTAGGTCTAGCAACAGATTTATTATCTGTGATTGTATAGATACGTCTAATGCTGATACTGCTTCATCACATACAATAAATTTTGGTCTCAAAGCTACAGAACGTGCAATACCAATACGTTGTCTTTGACCTCCTGAAAACTGATGTGGATATCGATGCAAGAAGTATGGTGCTAGTCCACAATCATCCATGGTCTTTAAAACATAATCTTGTACATTCTTATCATTTCTTGCAAACATATTGTGGGCAAATAAAGGTTCTGCTATTATCTGACCTACTGTTAATCTTGGATTTAAGGAAGAATATGGATCCTGGAATATCAATTGTAAATCTTTGCGCAATACTCTCATCTCATCTTCAGTTAACTTTGTAAGGTCAATGCCTGAATCTTTATATGATTCATAGCTTTCAAATTCTGGGTGTTGTTTACATTTTTCTTTTAACTTTTCAATGTCATTGTGGATGGTTTGAATTTCCACATTGAGTTTTTCTATTTTCTTCTCATTTTCCTTGATTTTAGCAGTATATTTGCTTGTCTTTCTATCTACTTCTTCCTTGCTGGCATTTTTCTCCTGAAGCACAGATTTAATGCCATCTATCTTAGCTTGATTTTCCTCAATTTCACTTCTTAATTTGCTTACTTCTATTTTTAACTTATATTCTTTTATTAATACTTTAGACACTTCATTAAGGTTATCCGAAAGTAACAGTCCTCCAACTAATCTTGCCAAATCTAAAAATAGGTTCTTCCTACTTTTTTCTACAGCACGTGCTTTTTCTAAGGCTTCATACTTTTCATCGCCTTCTGGTAATTTTTCATAAGTTTGATATGCTTCTTTCTCCTTATTTTCTAATTCTTTTAACTCCTTATGCTTATTGCTTAAATTCTCCAATATATCTAAAACATATTTTGGTGCTAATTCTTCTAATTCTCTTCCATAATAAATAGTAAGTCCATCTGTTTGCTCATATAGCTGTAAAAGGGAACGTCCTAAGGTAGATTTGCCACAGCCGCTTTCACCTACTAGACCCAATGTCTCCCCTTCATATATATCCAGGCTTATATCATCATTAGCTTTTACAACTCTTACTTCCCTGTTAAACATCGAATTACCCTTTACTGGGAAGTACTGTTTCAAGTGCTGTATACGAATTAATGGCTTTTTATCCTCTAATTTACTAGCCATTTGCCCTCACCCCTTTCTCTGGATAGAAACAACGTATCTTATGTCCTGTTTCAATATCCTCTAATTGTGGTTCATTTTTTTTACATTTTTCAGTCGCATATTTACACCTTGGTGCAAATTTGCAGCCTTCTGGTAAAGCTAGAGGATGAGGTACAGCACCTGGTATAGGTTCCAATCTTACTCCCTGAGGTGTATCCAATCTTGGTATTGAATACATTAGTCCCTCTGTATAAGGATGAGAGTATTTACTATCCCTACCAAATATAGTTTTTGATGGTGCCATTTCTACAACCTGACCGCAATACATAACGGCAACATCATCAGCCATTTCATTAATAACTCCTAAATCGTGAGTAATAAACAATATGGAAGTTCCGACTTCCTCTTTCAATTCATTCATTAGTTTTAATATTTGAGCTTGTATAGTAACGTCCAATGCAGTTGTTGGTTCATCTGCAATTAAAAGCTTTGGCCTACATGCTAATGCCATAGCTATCATAACACGTTGACGCATACCACCTGAAAGCTGGTGTGGATATTGTTTAGCAACAGATTCCGGATTTGGTATCTTTACGAGGGATAGCATTTCAACTACTTTTTCTGCAGCTTCCTTCTTAGTCATTCCCTGATGTATTATAAAGGGTTCAGAAACTTGCTTTTCAACTGTAAATACAGGGTTTAGGGAAGTCATTGGCTCTTGGAAAATAACAGAAATCTCATTTCCTCTTATATTTCTCATTTCATTCATTGGAACATCAACTAGGTTTTGTCCGTTAAATATTATTTCTCCACTATGAATATATCCGTTGCCATCTAATAGCTTTATTATACTCATTGCCGAAACACTTTTACCACTACCACTTTCACCTACAACGCCAAGGGTTTTCCCTGCTTCTACTGAGTATGATACGTCATTTACTGCCTTAATGATTCCCCTTTTTGTCGTAAAGTAAGTATGCAGATTTTTAACTTCTAATAGCGCCATCTAATTTTCCCCCTAACGTTCTTGTGATTTTGGATCTATTGCATCTCTTAGTCCATCACCTATTAAGTTAACACATATTACACATATACTTAATAATATAGATGCAAATACCCATCTCCACCAATAGTTTTGTATTACGACACTGTTGTTTGAACCATATAGCATATTACCCCAAGTTGGTTGTGGAGGTTGAACACCAAAACCCAAAAAGGATAAAGTTGATTCGGTGAGCATACTTGATGCAAAGCTTAATGTTGCATCTACAAGTATTACTGATATAACATTTGGCAATATATGCTTAAATACAATATTGTACTTTTTAATTCCTAATGACCTGGCAGCAGTTACATATTCTTGTTCTCTAACAGAAAGAACCTGTGCACGAACCAGCCTCTGTAGCCCTGTCCATGAAAGAAGTCCTAATACAACCATTATGAAATAAACCCTCTGGGTTGCACCCATGGCGTTTCCAATTAATGATGACAGTATCATTGCAAAAGGCAAGAAAGGCAATGAAGCAACCATTTCAGAAATTCTCTGTAATACCATATCCACTTTTCCACCAAAATAACCAGATACTCCTCCTACTATAACTCCAATTATTGTAGATATGACAACAGCAACAGCCCCAATGGTAATAGTCATACGACCGCCATTTAACAGCCTTGTAAATATATCTCTTCCGATTTCGTCAGTACCCATTAAATATCCTTTTAAGCCCCATGCATATATTTTACCATTCTCATCAATTGCATAATTCTGATAGAAATCAGTAAAGATTCTTTCTACTTTAGCATTTGATAGCTCTTCAGGAACAGAAGCTTGTTTATAATAGTTCCTACCCCAAGCTACAACTTGGCCAGATTCTGTCAATGCTGTATAATGGGTTCTTCCACCTTCAATATCTATTATCTTACTGTCTGTTTCAACAACCTGAGCTTCATTTCCATCAGTTTTTGAAGTAGAAATATTACCCCATACAAAAACCTGCCCCTGATCATTTAGTGCAGCTACTGTTGTTGATGTAGCAGCAATGTCTATTACGTTTCCCATATTCTCAGGTATTTTTGTATAGCTATTATCCATCATTCCTAGATAGACCACTTGTCCATCAAAAGTCAGTCCTATTACAGCATCAGCGGTAAGTGCAACTTGCTTAATCTGACCTTGATATGGATTAAATTCATTGTAGTCGTTATTCATATCATTACCAAAGTAATGAATATAACCGTCTTCTGTCAATACAACAGAGTTCTGATACCCTGCTTCTATATCCTTTATATTATTTAAACTTTTAATATAATCAGGAATACTACACTGTAATTGTCTATCGCTACCCCATGCAAATAATTCACCTTGGTCATTTAAAGCAAGTACATGATCGAAGCCTGCAGCAACCTTTACAATTTTACCCATTCCTTCTGGTACTGTGGCTTTTATATCCACTGTTCTTGTAACACGGGTTTTACCCCAAATATATAGATCTCCATCTGTAGAAACACCTAAACTGAAAGTTGGACCAACTGCAATGTCCTGTACCTTTCCGTTTAATGCTTCTGGGAACTTTAGAAAATCAAATCCAGGAGCAATATTTTGCTGGCTTGTTTCTGAAAATGATAGGTCAATAGGCTTTATCATAGGCCCAATGGTTACAGTTAGAAATATTAACAAGAATACATAAAATGCTGTCATTGAAACCTTATTATCTCTAAAAGTCCTCATAACTGTACGAAATGGACTTTGTACCTGTTCCTCTTCAAATATTGATAACTCCTTCTTCCTTCCAAACAGATTACCAAAGAGAAGGCGTGTAGAACTCTTTTTGCTTTCTTTACTTTCTTTTACTTTGCTATCCTGATTTGTACTCATATTTTACCTCCTCCCTTACTTATTAACTCTTACACGTGGATCTACTAACCCATAGCTTAGGTCTGCAATTAGATTTCCAAGGACTGCCATTACTATATAGAATAATTGTATTGCTAAAGCTACATTGTAATCCTGATTATTCAACGAATCAATGTAGATTTTCCCCATCCCGTTTAATACAAACATGGTTTCAGTAACCAAAGATCCACTAAATATACTCATAAACCATCCAATAATCAGTGTTATAACAGGAAGAAGGGCATTTCTCCATGCGTGAGAATAAATTACGACCTTTTCCTTAAGTCCCTTTGCTCTTGCAGTCTTGATGCAGTCCATACTCAAAGCATCAATCATAGCTGCACGGACATATCGTGTCATACCGCCAAGGGAACCTATAATTAGTACTATAAGAGGTAATGTTAAATGATGCATCATATCTTTAAATTCTTCCCATGGAGTACCAGAGAAGTTTGGAGTTTTCATACCACTTACTGGGAATATTCTAATCTTAACTGCAAATGCATATATAAATAACAGTGCAAATATGAAAACTGGAAGGCTATAACCTATTATAGTCAATACCTGCACGACTTTATCGAATTTAGAATTCTTTTTAACTGCACAGATAATACCTAACGGTATAGTAATACCTAAAGAAAAGAAAGTTACGAATATGTTTACTGTAACTGTAACTTTTAAAGGAGCTTTTAAAACTTCAATAACTGGCTTATTATACACTTTAGAATTTCCTAAATCTCCATGCAGTAAATTAGTAACCCATTTTCCATACCTTACAATTAATGGGTCATCTAGTCCTAATCTTTTCCTAGCCTGCTGATACCTTAATTGATACTCTTCAGGTTTTAACTTACTCTTTAAAGGCTCTACTTCAGCTCTAGCAGGATCACCTGGTATTAAATTATATAAGAAGAATAATACAAAAGTCATAACAGCGAAAACAAATAACATATACAATAATCTTTTAGCAAAATATTTACCCATCTCATTACCCGCCTTATCCTAGTATTGTATGAATTAAAACTTGATTCTGTTAATGTCTTAGTGTAATAAAATTTGCTTATATATGTAGAAATAGGATATTTGCATACCCTATTTCTACA
>Ga0134091_1001193_pt1 | contig 21224 bp, 21 predicted proteins | sample 2_5taG_FD_94451 | JGI IMG/M metagenome (GOLD analysis project Ga0134091, IMG submission 94451) | Switchgrass degrading microbial communities from high solid loading bioreactors in New Hampshire, USA - 2_5_20_6_A2 metaG | ecosystem: Engineered > Bioreactor > Semi-continuous > Anaerobic >...
ATAAGAGAGCTAAAAGACAGACTAAAGTCATAATAATTATAACGTCAACTACAAATATAGTGGTTGGCGTTATAATTATTATGTCGATATGTTACCATGAACATTGGTTTTCAGAAAAAATGCTAAAAACCCATTGACACGTTCCCGTAAACGTAAGGTTCAAAAAATCAGCCAAAGACATCAAATCAAGCAGCTCAAGCCATGCGGAGTGCGGGCGAATTGCGCAAATATTTTTGCATGGTTCTTGAGTTATAGCAGAATGAAATCTGATGAGAGGTCACACACGAAAAACCGCAGTTTCAAAGGGGGAAAACGAAGGTTGACTTTCGCTTTGCATTCATTGTATTATTAAGGTATGAAAAGTATGAAATGTATGAAAAGTGTGATGAGGTGATTAGATATGAAAGCATTTAATAATAAGTACGCATGGACAGCAACAGTAGGCCAAAAAGGACAGATAGTTATTCCGAAGGAAGCAAGGGAAATTTTCGGTATCAAACCCGGAGACACTTTAATACTGCTTGCTGACGAACAATTAGGAATAGCAATCCCTCCTAAAAATACTTTCGACTCATTATTCCAGCAGATTTTTGGAGGTAAGAAAGGATGAATATTGCAGAAATAAGAAACCTCAGTAAAAAGTATCCGGCTTTTAGCCTTAAGGATATATCATTCAACCTTAAAAACGGAAGAATTACGGGCTTTATCGGAAGAAACGGTGCGGGAAAGACCACTACTATAAAATGTATGCTGAATCTCGTTCATCCGGATTCGGGTGAAATATCTTATTTCGGTCTGCCATTAAAAGGGAATGAGTCTGAGATAAAGCAACGTATCGGTTATTCAAACGGAACAATAAATTATTATCCCAGGAAGAAACTCAGTGATATTATTGCAGTAACAAAATCTTTCTATTCGAATTGGGACGATACAGCCTGCCATGAGTATCTGAAACTCTTTAACCTTGATTTGAACAAAACTCCATCTGAACTTTCAGAAGGAATGAAAGTCAAAGTAAATCTGCTCCTGGCACTTTCACACAGGGCTGAAATCTTAATTCTTGATGAGCCTACAAGTGGACTGGATCCTTTCTCAAGAAATGAATTGCTGGAAATATTCATTATGCTTAAAGAACGCGGAACAGCTATCTTTTTTTCTACGCATATCACTTCTGATTTGGAGAAATGCGCTGATGATATAATTTATATTCACGATGGAAAACTCATAGCTGCAATGCAAAAAGAAGAATTTATGAAAGAACTTGGCCAGTCCGGAGAAACTTTGGAGGAAACAATGCTTCGTTTGGAAAGGAGTTCACGCGATGTATAAGCTGTTAAGAAAGGAGCTTAAACTTAGTGCATCACCTTTATCATACCTGTTCATTGCTTTTGGGTTAATGACACTTCTTCCCGGGTATCCGATACTTGTTGGTGCATTTTTTATAAGTTTTGGAATTTTTCAGTCTTTTCAGACTGCAAGAGAAGCCAATGATATTCAATACTCAGCGCTTCTCCCAATATCGAAGGCTGATGTGGTCAGGAGTAAATTTGCATTCAGCATTTTCATTGAAATGTGCGGTTTTTCTGTTATGACAATCATGACTGTTCTTCGCATGACTGTATTGGCAGATTCCGCTGTTTACAGGAATAATGCTCTGATGAACGCCAACCTCATTTTCCTGGGATTTGCATTATTGATTTTCGGATGTTTTAATGCTATATTCATATGCGGATTTTTCAAAACTGCTTACTACTATGGGAAGCCATTTGTTTTGTATATACTTGTTGCTTTTATTATTATCGGTATAGCAGAAACGCTGCACCATATTCCCGGTTTGGAAGCAGTAAATGCGTTCGGATTTGATAATATTTCTCTTCAACTGGCAGGGCTGATTTCCGGGGCGGCACTATATGTTTTATTCACATTAATTGCATTGAAAAAATCAATAAAGAGGTTTGAGGTAGTTGATCTGTAGTATATGGAATTTACGTTGTTTTCAATGCGACCCGGATGTGGGGAAAAGTTATAACAAATCGAAGCCGGTTGAAGACTCACAATCACCTGGAGCATAGATCCTATTTTAGTAAACAGGGAAAGGAGAAATTGCTTTCGCCTGCACTTGAGGATGCCAGGCCAGCTTTTGTTACAAGCTGTTTCAGATAAGCTATGAGGTACGTGGGAATGCTGGGCTCTGTGTAAAGAATTAGTTGTGATGCATGGAGGTGAAAATAATTATATGAATCAAAACGATATATTCAGTTTAATTCATTATATAAATTTGGGTTCCAAAATCTCATTTTAAATTCGGAATTACTTAAGCGGGCAAGGCTTCGTCAGTCATTAACACCAGTAAAGTTGGAAGGAAGTAACTGAATGTTATATAATTGTGGGTGCATGTTGTGGGTGGTCGAATGAAGCTGCTGAAGGAAATCATAAGGAAGAAAGGTATTAACTTTGAAAACGTGCGATTACCGCAGGGAGTGTATACGTATGAATATTATTCAATTGGTAACAGAGAAATTATCCTCTTTGCCATGTATAGAAGGCATTGTATTAGGAGGCTCGCGTGCAAGGGGCATCCATACGGAGGATTCAGATATAGATATCGGTATTTATTACAAGTCGGAGTCATTTGACATAAATGCCATTAATCAACTTGCAGCAGAGCTGGATGACGATCATAGAAGCAATTTGGTTGTGCCTCCCGGAGCATGGGGTGATTGGGTTAATGGCGGCGGATGGTTAATCATAAATGGGTATCATGTGGATCTGATTTTACGTGATATAAAACGAGTGGAACAAATAATTAATGATACGGAGCAAGGCATTGTTACTGCCAATTATCAGACTGGGCATCCCCATTGTTATATAAGTGCTATGTATCGTGGAGAATTGGCAATAAGTAAAATTCAATATGCCAATAAAAACTTTTATGAATTAAAGAAGCAGGCGGAATGTTATCCAAACGCTTTGCAGAAAAGTTTAGCTGATTTTTTCATGTTCGAGGCGGGATTTTCTTTAATGCTTTCAGAAAGCAATATAAACAAAGACGATTTGTACTATGTTTGCGGGCATTGCTTTCGCAGCATATCTTCCCTGAACCAGGTTTTGTTTGCAATAAACAGAGAGTACTGTATTAATGAAAAAAAGGCTGTTAAGATGATTGGAAAATTTAAAATCAGGCCAGAGAATTACAAAGAAATGGTCGATGAGATTTTTTCCTTATTATCAACTGATGTAGATTGTTTAAGAAAAGGAATAGCGATTCTTCAAAGATTGGTTGATGAGGTTAAATACCTGAAAGAAGTCCATGTTCAGTGACGGAGCCAAAGGTGGAAACATCATATAACCGAAGAATTATAAACAGTACGGAAACCATTACTGATTTTGATGTAATAATTCCGTTGACAGTATTTACGATTTGAAACTCATATTTGGGCATAATAAAGGGTTATGTTAAAGGCAGGAATGCTGGCTTTACAAGTCAGTACCCTTGCCTTTTACAAAATTTGAAGTCACATATAAATCTCAATCTGTCATGTATAAAACTTTATAACTTTATTGTATTCCTTCATAATGCTTTCCAAAATATCCACATGTTTAAAATCACTGTGATATAGAATATTGATTTCACGAATCATGCTGAGATTTTCTATCGGCAATACAGTAATCTTCCCTTTTTTTAATTCGTCAAGACATGCGCTGCGAGCAAGTATAGACACCCCAATATCACGCCGCATAAGATCTTTAATTGTGGCAATGTTATCTACTTCATTGACTTAAAATATCAGAATCGCGGTTTTGGCACTGAAGCATTAAAGGAACTTCTTGCGTTTATGAAAGAAAAATATGGTGCCAGATATTTTACTACAACTTACATATGGGGTAATGAACAGGCCAAGCGTGTGTATATGAAAGCAGGGTTTATTGAAACAGATGTCGTTGATGAAGATGGAATTCATGAGGTTAATATGTTTATTGAGTTGTAGTAATTTAGAAGAAAATAATGCAATTATACAGTACAAAGCACCATGTGTCAGGCCATTGTCTGGAATGAACTGCTGAGGCACTCCAATGAATATGAACTTAAGATGCGGCGACGTTTTGTTCAGGATGAAGAGTTGTCCATCGTAAACACCATAATTGAGATGCATGACAGAAGGTGTTGAATCGAATCCGGGAAAGTAAAGGACAGTGGGTTCTGCTTTGAACAGGTAGAAAACCATGAATTACTTCTTTTATTGAAAAGAGTGAGGGGAACAGTGGCTGGTTTCCTGAACATGGACCAATTGCCGTTGATTTTTTGATCAATTCACGTATATGGTATGATCCCTGCTGATATGAATAAAATTCACCATATTGATATCCGATGGGTTTGTCAAAATTTTTTGTTTTTCCCTGGCTGCCGTTCCGGAACCAAAAAATTGAAACAAATTATCAGCCTTGCGCCATAAAGAATATTACAAAGAGAATTTTATACATTTAAACAAGAAAAAAAGGGTAAATATGAAGAAACAGAAGCAATTCTTTAAAAATGGGTTGACTTCAGCAAACAAGGAGGTAATTATATGAACGTTTACGATTTCAAGGTAAAGGCACAGGACGGCAGTGAAGTGGATTTGTCCCAATATGCCGGAAAAGTCCTGCTTATTGTAAATACAGCTACCGAATGCGGATTTACGTCCCAATATGATGATCTTCAGAACATATATGATGAGTTTCATGATAAAGGGCTTGAAATTCTTGATTTTCCATGCAACCAGTTTAACCAGGCACCCGGAACAGATGCTGAGATTCATGCTTTCTGCGTAGGAAGGTTCGGCATTACGTTTCCGCAGTTCAGTAAAGTTGATGTGAACGGCGAGAAAGCCATTCCTCTTTATAAATGGCTTACGTCCAATACGAAATTTCAGGGATTCACAGGTCCGATGGAGGATGTTCTGACCCCGCTGGTTGAAAAAATGGACAAGGATTACAGGAATAACGGCAATATCAAGTGGAATTTTACCAAGTTTTTAATTGACAGAAACGGAAACATCGCTGCCCGCTTTGAGCCCACTGCCGATATGAAAGATGTCCGGGCAAAAATAGAAGAACTCCTGTAGTGGGACGACAAAAGTCATGATATACCGAAATACTTCGCAGTTGAATGATTAAAGCAAGTTCGGCCGGAAGTTCTCAACCCGGCTGAAAAAAGTCCGCCAATAAGGTAGTAAAAAAGGCTTTATTGCACTTTGCAAAGAAACAGATGCCGCTTCAGTACGAAAACTGACAGCGGTATCTTTCTATATAATCATATATTTACCAGTTGGATATTACGTAAACCATTGAAACATAAAAACCGATATAGACCATGTATTCTCTGTTGTTGAGAAGAACGGAAAAGTTGTTCTGCTTAAAGAAAATAAGCCAGCTTATGTAGTTTAAAAAATATTTAAGTCCTGATATAATGAAAAATATCAAGTGATTCTGGCTGGGAGGCAGAGCTTTTTAGGAGGCAATTTTTATGAAATATATTCATTCGAAAAATTATGATAAATCAAGGCTATTGGAAGTTTTGAGCTTGGATGATTGCGTATATGACAAAAAATTAACCGGAACATTTGAGAGTGTAAGCGGCAGATATAAAACAAATGAAGAGATGTTCATATTTGCTGTTGATGACGAAGACAGAATGTGCGGTTATATATGTTTTTTCCCTATTACTGATGAACTGTATGACAGAATAATGAATGAAGATATAATGTTTGATGACAATATTCAGCCTAAAGACATAAAGCAATACACAAAGGACAGCATCAACAATATTTTTGTTATTTCTGTCGCAAGATTCCCGCAATATAAAGGACAAGGAATTGGGTTCAATCTTGTAAAGGAAATGTTCTCGTACCTGAACTCACTTTCAGAATTGGGTTATGAAATAGGAAACATACTTGCAGTTACAACATCAGCTGAAGGTGATAAATTACTCTCAAAGTTCAATTTTCAAAAGGTTCGGAGTTATGGAAATGAAGGGACATTATTAAAGTACGAGTTTATTAGCTATAAAGATATGGATTTATATTTATTCACACCTGTGAAATTATCTGACGATTTTAAAACCGAATCAAATAGTTCAAACTACTTCCTGGATTTGCTGACAACAACCTGTAAACTGGAAGTCGATTCTCTTATTAATGACAGAATAGGGAGATTATATTTAGGAAAAGTTAAATTCCGTCCGGAAGATGATTATGGAAATGCAATGAATACAAAAGTATTGGTTTCCAATATGTACCTGTCATTTTATAAAGATATCGGTACGTTGATTATAGAATTTCCGTCAATATCATTTGACCCGACATTTGTTCTTGATCAATCGTCAAGGAGCAATCTTAAGGTACTGATTCAGGACGAGGAAATACTGTTTTATGATTATTTAAAGTCCATTGGCTTAACAGTACTGGGTAACCCGAAACACCTGCTTGTTTCAGGGAAAAAGCTGCATTCATATTATAGAAAGTTTATTTTGTTTGCCGAAGCCTATTTTAACAGAATCGGTTCGAGAATAATATCAAAAGAAGCTCAAATTGACGCCGAAACTAATATAGCTCAATATGAGTTTGCAGATATATATGCATCAGGAGTAGGTATAACTTTTGAGATCAACCCCGCTGATAATGCTAAAACTTATGAAATGAGGTTAGAAGTCAGTATATTAATGGTGTATATTTTTGAAATTTTAGCCTTGGAAATTGCATCGCTGAAACTGCTGCAAATACAATTACTTATGAATTTGATAATTCACCTAAGCCTTCAATTGAAATAATTGAGTCACTGATCGAAAACTATGGAAAATATCTGATTCTTTTCGAATACAATTATAAATATAATCTTGCCAAGTGCTTAAGTGACAGGATTGCAGAAAAATTTAATATTGCTTCCATGAGGAATGATTACCGGGCAAATGTTGAGCAGCTAAACAGAATTGTTACGATAAGATCAGAACGTAAATCCAAGGAGTTTTCCAAAAAGCAGGACTCATTGTTTAAAATAGTTTCGGTCTTTACATTATTATTATCGATTAATAACATAATATCATTGTTTGTTAATGCTGACTTTTCACAAAGAAAGAGCATTTTCGTATTTGCCATTACAATCGCAGTCTGGTTAGTTGCAATAGTATACCTGACTTCTGTTTGGATTAAAAGCAGAAAGAAAAAAAGCTGAGGTCTTAAGGCAGGCTCCTTCAAAAATATGATCCACAGACACCAACTAAGGCCGCAGTTTAGATTTCCGGGAGACAAACTTCGGAGGGTTACTGATAACTGCGATTAACCACATGACGGATCGAAGATAACGGCGTACATAAAGAAGCTGCCCCTGTAATGAGGCCCACGTGCAGGGGCGCCCATATTAAGGATTCAGATATAGATACCGGCATCTGTTAAAGCCTGGGTCATACGACATAAATTCCGTTAATCAGCTTGCTGCAGAGCTGGATGACAGGCACAGAAGCAACCAGGTTGTGTCCCCCGGAGCATGGGGTGATAGGGCAAACGGCGGCGGATGGTTTATCATAAATGGGTATCAGATCTGATTTTATGGTTATATTTCAGAAAGATTGATAAGCCATCTTTCTTTTTTCAGCTGGGAATGGGCAATTATTATTTTGCCGATATCAAAGAGTTTTACTGACAGATACATGTTAACAGGACCGAAGTTCGTGAAAGCAGCTATAAGAAACAGCATAGGAATAGTAACCAGGGTTATGCAGCCATCTACCCACATGCAGACCTTTGTATCACCGCCTGCGCGTGAAATTGTCAACTGGGTGTTTAAGTAGATCCATAATGGCATGAACATTGAAATCAGCATCAGCATTCTTTTGCATATATTCTGTGCATCCTGGCTTAATCTGCCGAATACTATCGGCACAAGTGCAGCTGTACCAAAACCGATAAGGCACATAAAACATCCGAATACTATTGCTGCCGACAACATCCATACTTTTTCCTGCCTTGCCCGGTTCAGTTGATTACTGCCAAGGGATTTTCCTATTATTACCCCGGTCGATGTGGTAATTCCGGCAAATGATACAAATAGCAGATTTGCTATGGTAAAACTTGCCGCCATGCCGGATACTACATCAGCCCCACCCCTGCCGTTATAAATTGCTGCTGAAATTGTCTCTGACACAACCCACATCATTTGAGCGAGAATAATCATGGAACCTTTTCTAAGTATCTGTCCAAAAAACTTAAAATCAATGCGTTTGAGAACTGACAGGTCGACGAAGTCCGGTTTATCTTTTATTGTATAAACTATAAACAGAATCATTTCAATGGTTTTCGCAATGATGGTAGCATATGCTGCTCCCTTTACTTCAAGTCTCGGCATGCCTAAGTTTCCATAAATCAATCCCCAGTTTAATATGGTATTAATCAATGCAGCAGTAATTGAGAAAATTAATGGTGCATTTACCTTTCCTATCTCCCTGTAGGATGAAGCGATAATATAGGAAATGCTTGTCTGTATGCCAATGAATCCCATTAAAAACATATACTCCTGCCCCTGATCCAGGATTAATTCAGCCTGGGAATTTCCAATGACCATAAGGCTTAATATTTTTCTTGTAAAGACCATTGTCACAAGATAATAAACGATTGCCAATGAGAAAGATACTACAATCTTAAACGCAAATGCCTGCCGCATCCCTTCTTTATCCTTTGCTCCGGAAAACTGTGTAAGGAAAATTCCGCCTGATGTACAAACTGCGCCTTGCAATATCATGAAGATAAATAGAATTTGTCCTGATATATTCACACCTGACATCTTGATATCTCCAAGTCCTGATACCATAAAGCCGTCAATCAGCGAAACAAGGCTTTGTATAAATGATTGCAGCATAACAGGGATTCCAATTGCCAACACTCTTTTATAAAACTGCATGCCGCCAAAAAGTTGTCTGGCTGTTAGCATTTTCATAAAATTTTCCTCCTGTTGCTTGTAAATTACTCATGTATCAAATATAATAATATCGTTCGAAAAACGATTTATATATCCAAATATGACTTAAAAATATCAAAATATTTTATATAAGAGTGATATTATGAAAAATATGAGTAATATAATAACAATGAACAGTGACGGATCCCAGGTTGTAGAATATAACAATCCGCTTTTTGAGTGCTTTGCGATAAAGACCTATTGCGCTCCTAATCAAACCTATCATATAACAGAACATTGGCATGAAGATTTGGAATATATCTATGTCATCGATGGGGAACTGGAGTATAACGTTAACGGAAAATCTATAATGCTCCGCGCAGGAGAGGGGATCTGTGTCAATTCAAAGCAAATCCATTCAAATCACTCTGTCCCCGGGAAGTCTTGTGCTTTCTATTGCAGTCTTATCCACCCGTCCCTTTTGGGTGTTTCCAAATATATAGAGCAGACTTACGTGGCGCCTTTACTCGGTCCAAATTCTTTTGATTATTTACTTTTAAATCGGAATGACTGGACCGGTATAATTATAGAAGAGCTGGAACGATTGTTTGAGAATGATGATACAAAGGTAGTTGAGATTGATATCCTGGAAGCTTCTTTCAGAATATTGAAAACCATATATAAGCATGTGAAAATTTCACCCGTTAAAGCGGAGCCAGCTTCCCATAAAATCGGCATATTCAAGTCCATGATGCTGTTCATCCAGAATCATTATATGGAAAAGATTTCTCTAAATGATATTGCTGCTGCCGGAAATGTAGGGAAAACTCTTTGCATGAATATTTTCAAAGAATATGCTTCCAAGACTCCCGGAGAATATTTGATCTACTATCGTATTCAAAAGAGTATTGAACTATTGACCAGAACAGACTTAAGCATGACAGAGATCAGTTATGCCGCCGGTTTTTCAAGTGCAAGCCATTACACAAAGACCTTCCGTGAAATAATGGGATGTACCCCGTCGAAATTCAGAAAAGACAATTCCCAATATGTATTTGATTATTGTCTCATTCCTCAAAAGAACACATATGGACGTAAATAAACATATATTTTCACAGCCAAAAGGCATTGCTAAAAAACGAAAACCGATATTTATCAAACATTGAAAACGCATATTAACAGCAAAAAGACACCGCCTAAGAGAACTGACAACTGTATCTTCTAATCATATATTTACCTGTATGCTCAGTCATTTCTTTAAAGTTTTGCCTAAAGGGCATTCATAATAATTATTTCAATATACTGCTCATAATGTGACTATTGGTTTTGATTTAGCATTGACTAAATTAAATTGTACGATATAATTAATTTAGTGAACACTAAATTAATTATGGAAAGGAAAGTTATGTAATGGAGCGTATGCTTGTACTTAAGGCCATTGCCGATGAAACCAGGATGAAGATACTATCGTTGCTGCTAAGGCACAACTACTGTGTCCGGGCGCTTGCGAGAGAGCTGAAACTTTCTGAAGGGGCTGTGTCGCAGCACTTAAAAGTATTACGGTATGCCGGGCTTTTGAGCGGTGAGAAGAAGGGTTATTTCATGCATTATGATGTAAATAGGGATGTTCTTCATGCTCTTGCCGCCGATATTGAGGCTTTGGCCGGCATAGAACGGGAAACGTGCCGGCCGGAGGCAGTAGGTTGTTCTTCCATGGAACCGGAACGCTGCCGCGTGAAAAAACAGGACTGCAGCGAGGAAGTAAAAGAATTCTGTCACGGCGAAGATTTTGCGAGGGGAGAATACGGCCATGAGCACCATGGACATTGTCACCGTCACAAACCTGAGTAAACGCTATGGTGACTTTACGGCGGTAAACGGAGTCTCTTTTTCCATTCATCGCGGAGAGATATTTGGTCTCCTCGGGCCCAACGGCGCGGGAAAAACGACAACGATCAATATGATGATTGGTCTTGCAAGGCCCTCCGGAGGCTCCGTTGTAATTAACGGGATTGATGCGGTGAAAAACGTAAAAAAGGCGCAGTCTGTCATGGGAATCGTTCCGGACGAGAGCAATCTTTACGACGAAATGGACGGCTTTGACAACCTTTGTTTCTGCGGTGCCCTTTACGGCATGCAAAGAGCCGCGCGCGAGAAGCGGGCCAGGGAGCTTTTGGAACAGTTTGATTTGACAAAAGCCGGAAAGCGCCCGTTCAAAGCGTATTCCAAGGGAATGCGCCGTAAGCTGACCATAGCAGCAGCAATTATACATATGCCGGAAATTCTTTTTCTGGACGAGCCCACCACTGGAATAGATGTGGAAAGCGCCCGGCAAATCCGTCAGCTTCTGCTGGAACTAAAGCAAAGAGGCACCACAATATTTATTACTACACATTACATTGAGGAGGCCGAACGCATCTGCGACCGTATCGCTTTTATCGTTGACGGCAATATTGTGGCAAGCGGCTCTGTTCCGCAGCTGATGGAAAGCGTTTCTCACGGGCACGCCATCCGGCTGGCCGCCGATAAGGATTTGGAGCCGATTGCAGGAAAACTACAGGAGCATTTTGAAAACTGCATTGTCAAAACCGGGACCGACCATACGGTGACCCTTGTTTCTCAGGAGCCGATTGCGCTATCGCCCGTTTTGCAATACCTTGACAGCCTCGGAATCTCTGTTTTCGAGGCTAGGGAAATACGCCCGTCCCTGGAGGAAGTATTTGTCAGGGTAACCGGAATCGAGGCTTCAAAGCTGAGAAAAGAAAAGGAAAAAGGGGGCAGGGCGAAATGAAAATATGGATAGCTTTCTGGAATATATTAAAAAAAGACATTAAAAACTACTATCTAAAACCGCCGAACATCAGCTGGGGCATTATATTTCCTCTTTCATGGACATTGATGCAGATAATCCGTTCCTCCGGAGGGATGAACCTGTCCGACATCCGGGAGCTGCTTCCGGGCCTTATGGCAATGAGCGTTCTGTTCGGTACCACATCCATGCTGGCTGTCACCATCACCTTCGAGCGAAAAGGACGCTCCTTCGATCGGCTTTTGCTGGCTCCGATTCCCCTGAGCGCGATGGTGGCTGCTAAACTTTCCGGGGCTGTATTGTTTGGCCTATTCAATGCCTTCGTCCCTGTACTGTTTGCGGCCTTCTTTGTCAGCCTTCCAGGAATCAACTGGGGAACTTTGCTGCTTGCGGTATTTCTTATCGCTGTGACGTCAGCGCTTTTAGGTCTTACGATTGCAGTTTCGGCGAAGGAAGTGTTTGAAGCGCAGACATTCTCAAACTTTTTCCGGTTTCCGATGCTGTTCCTGTGCGGCTTGTTCTTCCCCATCAGCAGCCTGCCCGTCTTTCTGCGGCCGCTTTCCTATATACTCCCTTTGACCTATGGAACCGACCTGCTCGGAAGAGCAATTCTCGGTACGGGGATGCTGCCATCCGCATTGTGCATTCTTATATTGCTTGCCTTTGCCGCAGTCCTGTTTGCCTTCTGCCATCATAATATTCGCAGAAAGTGGATTCTATAAAAATATTTAAGATGCTTTATGCTTCATTTATTAGCAAAAAGTTATGTAGATTTGCAGCTGTTATTATAGTTGACTGCTACAGGAGTTATACTTTTCCTGTTAATCAGGTATAAAAGGTCTGCATCTTCCGAAGGAAAAACTCCGATGGAATCCGATAATTGAATGGTTTGTGATGATGCCAGGTGGTTAAAATGAATCATCAGCAGGAATATAACAGAGTCAGGGAACGTATTGATGCTATAGATTTCGGCGCTTTGTGAGAAGGCTTTCATCCGGTCAGATTTGCCCTGTATGATGAAACAAAGTGTTTCTTTGATGGCAGGTACATAGAAAAGACAGAAGAGTTCTATGCAAATACATCATCTATAATATATAACGGAGAAAATATTGCTATATGGAACCTTACGGAAGAACCTGCGGACATCAATGTGTTAGCTGCATCAATTGTTCATGAGATGTTTCACGCATTTCAAATAGAATGTGGAGAAAAAAGATACCCGGATGAAAGGCGCGCATTGCTTGAATATCATTACTCTGCAGAAAATCTGTCTGCAAAACTGCAGGAGGCAGAATTGATGCGCGCGATTCTTGGCAGTTTCAAACTATTTTGTCGCTTATAGGGATGGGGACCGGACAAAGGTTTTAAATGGCAATTTTGTCGTAGAAATTGATAATAATTTGAATATACTGACGGTTTACAGACAGTGACACTTTATGAAAAAGGATGCCGTAAGTAAAACCATACCTGCCCGCAGGGGAACTAATATGAGACATATCCCTTGAAGTGTCTGTTTACTTTGAGGGATACTTTTTTCAGTTCAAGATATCGCAAGGTGAAAATCAAATGAAAAGTTTTTTGGATCCTATATATTGATGTGTTACAGCGAACGATTGCTTTCAAAAAACACTTTTTCCTTAGTTGAAAGTGAGGTTGATTAATGTGTCCGATATTATTCTCAAAACAGAGAATTACGTGTTCAGCTACCGCATTGCTTTATAAGACCGACATGTCGCTCTTGGCTTATTGGAGTTTTATGCTTATAGTGCGTCACATTGATGTAAGCGTCCAACGAAGCCGGCAATGCTATTAGGTGAAAGTCCTGCAGTGTTCTTTCGATTCGCACTCCAGGCTGTTTATCAGTTCCCTTGCTGCAATGGACAAGGGCACATCTTTTAGCCAGGCGGCCCCTACACTTCTGGGCGGGATTTTTTCCAAAGGTTCGATTACATATAAATAGCCTTTTTCCAGTTCATCCCTGATGAAATTTTTAATAACACAGGCTATACCAAAGTCAAATCTGGCGAATTGTACCAGCAAATCAATGTTGCCAAGCTCAAAATCCGGTGTTACCGATATGGAGTTTTCCTGGAAGTATCTGTCAATATATAGCCTCGAATTGCTGCTTCTTTCCAGCAGAATCAGGGGGTGTTTCGCTATTTCACTCAATGGCTGTTTTTGGGTGCTGAGATGTTTATATTTTTCACCGGCAACGAAGCAATCCTGTATTTCCATTATGCTTTTTACGTGAAGCTGCTCGTCATAAAATGGCATATTAATGATTCCAAAGTCAATTTTGCCGGCTTTTAAGTAACTTATAATTTCAGGTGTAGTCGGACATATTACATGTATTTTGATGGCAGGGTGAGCCATGTTGAAGCGCTTTAAATGAGGCAACAGGTAATGCTTGCAAAGGGTATCGCTTACCCCTATCCGTATTTCTCCGCTAAGCAGATTTTTTATGTCCTCTATTTTTTTCTTGGCTGCAGATATAAAACTAAAAGCCTGATCAATGTATTTATAGAGGATTTCCCCCTCCTGTGTCAGCTTTACACCTTTTGGGGTTCTTATGAACAGTGTACATTCCATGTTATCTTCAAGTTGCTTGATAGCCCTGCTCACAGCTGGCTGGGTTATATACAGCTTTTCCGAAGCTTTTGAAATGCTTCCGTATTGGGCGGCAAAATAAAATGTTTTGAATAGTTCCAAATTCATATGTATTACCTGCCTTTATACCCTATATAAACAATATGCATTTTATTTATATGTTCCTATCCATTATAATCAAATTGTAAATAAATGCAAGGAGGTTTTATAATATGGGTGTAAAAGTAGGGATAAATGGATTTGGCAGAATTGGCAGGAATACTTTTAAGGTGATCCTGGAGCAACACTCAGGCGAACTTGATGTCGTTGCAATTAATGATCTGACTGACGCAAAGACACTGGCGCATCTTTTGAAATATGACTCCTTATATGGAAAATTCAACGGAACTGTGGAAGCAAGGGAAAACACGCTGGTGGTTAACGGAAAAGAGATAAAGGTACTGTCTGAAAGAGATCCGGCAAACATTGACTGGCTGGGGCTGGGAGTCGAGATAGTGCTTGAATCAACCGGCTTGTTTACTAAGAGGGATAAAGCAGAAGTGCACATTACAAAAGGAGGAGCCAAAAAAGTACTCATATCTGCTCCTGCAACAGATGAGGACATAACAATAGTGTTGGGTGTTAATGAAAGCAAATATGATCCAAAGGCACATCACATCATATCCAATGCTTCCTGCACAACCAACTGCCTTGCCCCTATAGCCAAAGTACTGAATGATAACTTTGCCATAAAAAAAGGCTTTATGACCACGGTACACGCATATACAAATGACCAGAGAATTCTGGACCTTCCCCACAATGATTTAAGAAGAGCAAGAGCTGCAGCCGAGTCTATCATTCCCACCAAAACCGGTGCTGCAAAAGCAATTGGCGTGGTTTTGCCTGAACTTTCAGGAAAGCTCAATGGATACTCGCTGAGAATACCGGTTCCAACAGTTTCTATAGTTGACCTCGTGGCTGAAACAGAAAAGAAAGTTACAAAAGATGAAGTAAATGCTGTTTTCAAGGAAGTTGCAGAAGGCCCGATGAAGGGTATAATAAAGTACTCCGAAGAGCCTTTGGTATCTGTAGATTATAAGGGTGATCCTGCATCAGCCATATTTGATGCGTTGTCCACAATGGTAATAGGCGACAACCTGGTTAAAGTGGTTGCATGGTATGACAATGAATGGGGTTATTCCAACAGATATGCCGATTTGGCTGTATTTGTAGCAGGAAAAATGAATTAATATTGTCGTCTGCTGATTCTTCCAAAATATAAAGGCTAAAGCAAGTTTTATGTTTACCGGCCCGTAAGTTGCAAACTTACGGGTCGATTAATTGTGAGAATGTTGCAGAAGTTCTTCGTGGCAACTTTTGAATGTTGTAAATTATACATGTTTACAATCCCTGCTGCCTTTTTAAATTTAACTTTCCCGTATTCCTTAACATTCATTTTACTATGATTGAGAAGCCAGGATGTATGATGCCTTTTTGCTTGTTGAACAGTATCGCTGTTATTGTTTTTTTGAATATAAAAAAGATATTTGTCATACTTTTGATGAAGGATATGGTACAATAAATATCATAATATCCTGTCTGGAAAGAGTACAAGCTGTAAGTAATTGTTATACAGTTTGGCTTTGATATTTATTTTAAACTACGAGATTGAGCAGAGAGGTGTGTGCTATGGATCTTTTAAATTCAGACAATGCCCGAATGAACCAGGATATAATCAGAAAAGCAGGAGAAATTGTTGAAAAAACACAGGAATGGGTACATACTGTGTATTGGCTCAAATAGATATGGATGATTATCCGACAGTGTCAACAATCACTGCTTCAAAAGCTGATGGGATCAACTGGATTACTTTCTGTACCGGATTAGGTAGTACCAAAACCAACCGGATTAATAAATGTAACAGAGCCAGTGTCTGTTTTAATGCTGATGATTACAACATTACATTGGTTGGAGAAATAGAGGTAATAACAGATCCCGAGGTAAAAAGGGAAATGTGGTACGACGGCCTGGTAAATCATTTCAATGGGCCTGATGACCCTGGTTATTGCGTTTTACATTTCAGAACAAAACGTTATAATCTATTGGTTGACTGGAAGGAAATCAGGGGAGAATTATAAAAATGCCTTTTGTTTGAGTTTTCCATAAAAGCGGCTGAATTAATAGCGGTTTGATCACAGGGAAAAAATCTGAAATGGCAGGTATTAGCCTTATACTTATGTGTGAGGAATACTATATGAACAATATAATAAAAGCATTGCAAGATAAAGATGATAAAAAAGCATATGCTTTGTTTAAGGAAATTGGAACAAGATCAGCTGCATCCGATGAATACTATTCCTGTTTTGATGATTTTTTAGGACTCCTGAATGCTAAAAGTTCATATGTAGGAACAAGGGGATTTGCTTTATGCTGCGCCCAGGCGAGATGGGATGAAAGCGGGAAACTGCAAAAGCACTTCCAGTTATGCTTGCCCTGCTGCATGATGATAAACCAATAGTGGTCAGGCAGTGCCTTGCGGCTTTACATGAAGTTGTTTTATACAGGACAGAATTGTGCGAAGCAATAAAGGCTGAATTAGAAACAATTGACTTATCCAAGGATAAGGATAGCATGTCTCCGTTGATTAAGAAAGATATGGATGAACTCTTAAAATTTATTGATGGGTGATTTTGAGTTAATTCAGCCACAAAACTACCATCTTGACTATCTTGCACGGGATGGTTTCATGTGTTTTATATACGTTACAGAAATTCGGGACAAAAAAACTGCATAGGTGATAGGGAATGGGGTTATTCTCATCTCCTCTTGTATATCTGTTGACGAACTGAGACTTCTGTGAGGGCATAGCCCTCAATGTATACAAAGAGTAAAATGGTGAATACCTTAATTTGCAGGTTTAATTATATTAAGAATGATTAAATTATCCTGCATGAGAATTTTCTTGGGGGTATTAAATATGAGCAAACTGTTTCCTATAAAGAGTACTATTGATTCACGCCGGTCTGTACGCAGTTACAAGATGATTCCTGTAGATGACGAAATAATTGAATCCATAAAGGACTTTGCAAAATCAATGCCAGTCCCGTTTGACCATAATGTGGAGTTTAGGTTTTTTAATGCTGATCCCACAAAAACTCTTTATACAGTGATGAAATCTCCGCCGAATAATGTAGCTTTCATTGCTGAAACTGATGCAGTTTCGATATCTAAAGTCGGTTTTACGGGAGAATTCTTAATCCTCTTTGCGCAAAGTAAAGGTATTTCAACCTGTTGGTACGGGCACTATAAATTATCGGAACTTGAACGTTTGATGCCTCATTTGCAGTCTACAGATCAGCTAAAAGAGTCAAACATGGGTTACGGATACTCAAAAGGTGAAACCACCGGCAGAAGAGCAATATGTATCTCGCCCCTTGGCTATTATGAAGACAGAGGACTCCGTCTTATGGATAGAATTACGAAAACAACCTCAAGTTTCAAACGTAAAGAAATTAAAGAGTTGCTTGAGAATTCTGATGATTATGACAAGTTATCAGATGACATATTGTATGCCCTGGACTTGGGAAGAAAAGCGCCATCCGCTGCAAACTCACAAATGTGGAGGTTTGCTTTTGAGGATAATTTTAAAACAATTACTATTTCTATGCCAGTTGGATATAAGCATTTCAAATGGGAACATCCAAACGTAGATATAGGTATTTGCGCATGTCATGTATGGTTAGGGCTGATTGACAAAGGATATAATCCTGCTGTAACTGTGAACGAGGATTCAGGCAGAGCAGTCTGGAAAATTTCAATCCTCCGGCAAAGATTGGCAATATAATCCGGAAGGAACCGTTTTATATGACATTGCCAAAAGATAGATTCAAATATGTACAATCTCTTTGAGAAAAGTTTAATAGTTGAAAAGGAGTGAAACTATTTCAACTTTATAAACCAGAAACAGAGTAGTTTTTATGTATATACAAATGTATCGGCGGAATTTTTTGGAACGTGCTAAAATTGGAAAGAATAACCATTGTAATGTGCCATGAATTTGTAATATAATTAAATAGTTATGTCGAAATATGCAGATTAGCAATATGAAAGGAGATTGTGTTTTAAATGAGCATCTTGGCCCTCGTCATAATTGCATCTTTACTTACTTTGGGGTTTGCTGCCCTGAACTTTGTAAAAGTAAAAAAGATGAATGAAGGTACTGAAAAAATGGTGGAGATTGCTTCTGCAATCCGCATTGGTGCAAATGCATTTATCAATTACGAGTATAAAATATTGTTAATCGTTGTAATATGTGTATTTGCAGCGCTTTTAATTCTTGTAAGCGTTTACACAGCGTTTGCATTTTTGATAGGTGCTGTTATGAGTGCGTCAGCTGGCTATGTGGGAATGAAAATTGCTACGTATGCAAATGTCAGGGTTGCCAATGAAGCGCGGGTAACAAAGAAACTTGGAAGCACTTTGAAAGTGGCCTTCAGGGGCGGTAGCGTTATGGGTCTTTGCGTAGGCGGGTTTGCGCTTCTCGGCCTTTTTCTCGTTTATATTATCTTCGGTATTGGTTTTAGGATGCTGGAACCCGAGAATGTAGTACTTATTTCAAACTGGTTAGGGGTTGAATTTGTACCCTTTACGATGGTTCTTTCAGGGTATGCGCTCGGATGTTCACTGATAGCCATGTTTAATCGCGTTGGCGGCGGTATTTATACCAAAGCTGCAGACATGGGAGCTGACCTGGTAGGAAAGGTTGAAGCGCACATTCCGGAAGACGATCCGAGAAATCCTGCCACAATAGCGGACAATGTCGGCGATAACGTCGGTGATGTTGCAGGTCTTGGCAGTGACTTGCTGGAAAGCTATGTCGGTGCAATAACTGCAGCTATTATTCTTGGTTTTCACCTGTTCCTTACAAGCCAGTACACCGGAGGGGTAATGACAAATGGGTTAATATCAGACAGCCTTTTGAGCAAACTCTTTTTATTCCCGGTTGTTTTTGCTGCAGGCGGACTTATTGCCTGTGTTATTGGGATAGCATCACTTCTTGTCAAAAACCTTTCAGATAATCCGCACCGTGAACTGAACGGTTCGACATGGTTGTCTGCAGGTCTTACAATTGTATTCGGATTCTTTATAACATATATAATGTTTAAAGGTGAAGATTTGTCCGTCGGATTTGCTGCCGGATTTGCTTCTCCCTGGATTGCTTCCACGCTCGGTGTTGTAGCAGGAATTCTTGTAGGGATGATTGCTGAATATTATACATCATATGACTATAAACCTACACGTCAAATTGCCTCGGCAAGCGAGGAAGGTGCAGCTCTTACAATTACCCAGGGGCTTGGAACCGGCATGAAGAGCTGTATGGCTCCGTTGATTGTACTCGGTACCGCAATCGCTGCTTCCTACTTCATATCCGGATTGTACGGTGTGGCAATGGCTGCTGTGGGAATGCTGAGTTTCGTAAGCGCAATTGTTTCTGTTGACACTTATGGTCCGATATCGGACAATGCCGGCGGTATAGCTGAAATGAGCAAACTTGAACCTGAAGTACGTGAAATTACTGATAAACTTGACTCGGTCGGCAACACAACCGCTGCCATAGGAAAAGGTTTTGCAATCGGCTCTGCGGCACTTGCTGCATTGTCCCTCATGGTAAGTTATCTGTATTCGTATAATGATCCTTCCACCGAACTGATTTTTAACCTTATAGATCCTATGATTCTCGTTGGCGTTCTTTGTGGTGCCGCACTTCCATTCATGTTCAGCGGTATGCTTATTGATGCTGTTACAAAGGCAGCAAGAAGAATGGTGGATGAAGTTCGTCGTCAGTTCCGCACAATTCCCGGAATTCTGGACGGCACTGCCAAGCCGGATTATAAGACTTGTATTGAGATAAGTTCCCAGGGAGCACTGAGAGAAATGAAAATACCTTCGATGCTTGCCATAGTTGTTCCTGTAGTCTGTGGTTTTCTCTTTGGACCCGGATTTGTAGGTGGAATCCTGATTGGTTCGACTGCTTCGGCAGTAATGCTGGCTATTTTCACCGGTAATGCAGGCGGTGCATGGGACAATGCCAAAAAGTACATTGAAAGCGGTGCAATTGAAGGGCAGAAAAAAGGTTCTCCTGCACACAGTGCGGCAGTAGTGGGAGACACAGTCGGAGATCCTCTTAAGGATACAGTAGGTCCTTCACTGGATATCTTTATCAAGATAATGTCGGTTGTATCGCTTGTAGCCGTCAGCATATTCTCAAAATACAATCTGATTAGTATCCTGGTTTCACTGTTTAAATGATAGAATATGACAGTTCCGCTGTCTGTCAAAAAAGAACATGATATTGCGGAAACAGCTTAAAAATACTGATAAGGCTTGATTTTCAGTCAATTATTGCACTGAGAGTCAGGCCTTTATTTGTTCCTTATGGAATCTGAGGAGCGAAATCTTAACAGTCCATTGGATTTTCTTTTCTTAACGGTATCCAAAACAATTTGTCTGTTTCTTGCATTCCAGAGCCCAGGTTATTCCAACTGTTGGGATAATATAATGCAAAACTCTGGCAGTAAAGGATGATATTATAGTATAATAGCAAATAAAGGCTACCATAAAGAAAAAACAATTCCAGGGATCTCATTATGTTGAATGCAAAAGCAATGTATGTGTTGGCCTGTGTAGAATGTTCCATTAAGTAATTTTTATTAGCAAATACTGTGAGAGCAGGTTTTAGCAGGCTGAATGTAAACGTAGTCTTTACGTAAGGAGTATATTAAGGGAGCATTCCTGTAAAGAAAATAAATGAACTTTGAAAAACAAGACACCTCGCAATAAGATAGAGATGTGCTGATTCAGACAAGAAAGGCACAAAACTAAAATATTGGAGGCGTCATAT
>Ga0134091_1001228_pt1 | contig 20777 bp, 20 predicted proteins | sample 2_5taG_FD_94451 | JGI IMG/M metagenome (GOLD analysis project Ga0134091, IMG submission 94451) | Switchgrass degrading microbial communities from high solid loading bioreactors in New Hampshire, USA - 2_5_20_6_A2 metaG | ecosystem: Engineered > Bioreactor > Semi-continuous > Anaerobic >...
GGCTTCCAAACTCTGGCTCGTAATGATGGGAAAGAATCATATGTTGTAATAAAATTGATATCTCCCTATTAGTTCCTAGCCTTTTTGAAACATCATTTACTATTTTAATTCCCTGTACTATATGTCCTAAGAGTTGACCTTCCACAGTATATTCAGATACTATCCCCAGTTCATTAGCTTCCATTTCATCTATTTTTGCTATATCATGCAGTATAATACCTGCATATAATAAATCTCTATTTACATTAGTGTATACCTCAGTAAGTTTTTCTGCCACCATCAGCATTCTCATTATATGATAGAGAAGTCCCGAACGAATAGAATGATGATTTTGCTTGGCAGCAGGATAAAATAGCAGTTTATCTTTATAATCCTCTAAAATTTCTGTAACTATTCTTGAAATATCTTGGTTAGCAATTTTTTTTATGTAATTTTGTATCTGATTATACATTTGTTGAGAATCATATGGAGCTGCTTGTACAAGTTCTTCTAGTTTTACATTATCTGTTTCTATTGCTGGCCTCATAAGTATTATTCGTAATTGCTTTTTCCCTTGCCACTCATTTACTTCTCCTCTAATTTTTACTATAGAGTTTATAGAATAACTTTTTATATTTTCCTCCTTACAATCCCATAATTTTGCATTTATATCACCAGTATTATCTCCAAGTTTCATATCTAAATAAAGATTGCCATTAGAAGCTGTCTTAACATCTATTTCTTTTATTATATAGAACCCCTCTATTCGATCATTAACATTAAAATCCGCTATTTTCCTAGTATTCATTTGCTATCACTCCAGATTACTCTAATCTATTCCCACAATAAGGACAATATAAAAAACCATCCTCTATTTCTTTGTTGCATAACTTGCAAATTCTCCTTTTATTGTAAATCTTTATCTCTTTTAAATCCCAATAAGTTATATTATCCTCTCCATTCTCAAGTCTTTTGCCCTTTTCTCTAGATATTTCATAGACTGTACAGCAATTATTACACAATATAAAATATCTCTCATTCCATTTAAAAATAGGTAAAAAGAAAAAATGAAAATAATTATAGTTTTTTATAAGCTGACCAGTTTCTTCTTTATTACAAGATTTACAAAAAAAATTAGATAGTTCTTTTATTTTCTTTTCTTTGGTTTCCACACCAAATACCCCGACAAAGAACATAATACCACCTACTAAAAAGATAATCTACACATTATAGTCTATATTGAATTAAACATTATTACAAGTAATATTTTAACCTTTTAAAGTGATATCTTGCTCATTATACTAACTTAATGTTTATATATGTATTCTGTCCCAAAAAATCTTATCAATAATCGAAAGTCTGCTCACCCTTCTCTTACCTCCCAATATATTATCGGATCTAATTTAAATATATTATATGAGTAATAGCATTTTTCTTCTTACATTATTTACATTCTGAGTTGATTTAAACCTCACTTCATCCATAATTAACTAAAAAATTAACTTTTATTCCATCCTTTCCAATGATATTTCCTATCGTACATCATAAAAAACACAAGCAAATTCATATTTCCTACTACAGATAATAAGTTATTTTTTTGAAGACATCTTAATTTTCCTAATGCAAGCATCTGTGAAAGCTTTCATTATTCAAGGAACCTCTTAGTGCTATCTGTAATGAATCTATAATACATTAATTCCCTAATATCTACTTCCTTGCATAACCTAAAAAGAGCTATGTTCAAGTATTTCTACATATCATTTTTCTTTTAGGATTTCTCTTGATTAGCCCATCCTCTGTTCCATCAAGAATAACCCCAATATGGTTTTGGTATTCTCATTTTACTACATCTAGTAAGTTGCTATAATAACTACTTGCATAAAATTAAAAATATTTAACCATATTATTTACATATATATTAATATTAATCCATAATAAGAACAAACAGCATCAAAAAACTAAAATAGCATGCGGACTTACCACATGCTATTTTTACAATATATTTAGCATTTACTTTATAAGACATTACAATATCTAAGAGTATCTACTTTATAGATGTACAGCTTAATTTAAAACTTCATTAAGGTCAGTATATTCTAAATCAAAAGCTTCTGCAACTGCTTTATAAGTTATTTTTCCATTAACAACATTAGCACCTTTTGCTAAAGCTGGGTCATCTAGTAGTGCTTGTTTCCATCCGCTATTTGCTATCTTTAGTGCATAAGGCAATGTAACGTTTGTAAGTGCTAAAGTAGAAGTTCTTGGTACTGCACCTGGTATATTTGCAACAGCATAGTGAACTACTCCATGCTTAATAAATACTGGGTCAGCATGTGTTGTAGGATGTTCAATAGTCTCGACGCAACCTCCTTGATCTATTGCTACATCGGCTATTACACTACCTGGTTCCATTGATTTAACCATTTCTTCAGTAATGAGTTTTGGTGCTTTTGCACCAGGTATTAAAACTGCACCTACTACTAAATCTGCTGTCTTTACTGCTTTTGCAATATTATAGCTATTTGAATATAATGTTTCTATTCTTCCCATAAAAACTTCTCCTAGATATCGGAGTCTGTCTACATTTACATCTAATACAGTAACTCTACAACCTAGTCCAATAGCACGTCTAATAGCACCTGTACCTACAATTCCTGCTCCTACCACTACAACGTGTGCAGGTGGTACACCAGGAACTCCATCAATTAATAATCCTTTACCGCCATGATGCTTTTCAAGATAAATCGCACCTTGTTGTACAGCCATACGTCCAGCAACTTCACTCATTGGGGTCAATAATGGTAATGATCTGTCAGCTTTTTCAACTGTTTCATAAGCTATAGCTACTACTCCGGATTCCTGTAGAGCTTTAGTAAGCTCAAGATCAGCGGCTAAATGAAGATATGTGAATATTATAAGTCCAGGTCTGAAATATCCATATTCTGATTTAAGCGGCTCTTTAACTTTTATTATCATGTCGGAACTTGTCCATACCTTTGAAGCCTCTGACACAATTTCAGCACCTACTGCTTTGTATTCTTCATCACTAAATCCGGCACCAATACCAGCATTTGTCTCTACTAATACTTTATGCCCATTTCTAACTAAAGTGTCAGCTCCTGCAGGTGTTAAAGCCACTCTATTCTCTTGAGCTTTAATTTCCTTTGGTACTCCAATAATCATTATACATTCCCCCTAATATTATATTTATGACTGCATAAATAATTAATTAACTGTTAAAGCTTAAAAGAAAAATCGCTACTGCATGTCAAAAATTTTCAAAAGAAAACGTTTCCATATAATTATATAAATAATATTAGAAGTTTGCAATAATTTTGAAATAATTTTAACAATATACATAATTCTTTCCTTGCATTAAAAAATCTTTATAAAATCAAAAAATCAATTATCCTTTTTCCTCTTTTGTAATATTATCAAAAAAATTTTTAGGATTTATTCCATTAGACTATTCTATTTTATAATAACAATTTCACCAATTATATGTATAAATTATATAACATTTTTGCTGATTTTTTGCTTTTGCAGTCTCCAATTTGTAGTATATCACCTTAACTAAAATTATTTTTTCTCTATCCTTTTATTATTATTCAAACATTAAATTTCAATCCGCTCATTTTAGGTTAAATCAAAAAGTTTTTGCAATGTTTTTAGGTAATATTACTCTTAAGTCAGTCAAAGTTACTTGTAAACTTTGAGCTCAACAGAAAAGTGTGCTACATATTCTCATAAGATTAGGTTCTTTTATACCTTGCTCGAACACACTGTTATTCAAAATATATAGCTTTATTTAAATACAATAACATCAAATGCTTTTGAACGATATTCTTTTCTACCCATAAGATCTATAACATATTCATTTTTATAAATATTAACTTCGGAGAACTCTTTTAATAGTCTTTTTAACTCTTCTACATCAGTATAATGATGGAGAATTCCTTCTTCCCCTTCTATTGACCCCACAAATGTATTCTCTTCAATAACTTCTCCCAAGCTATATGACAAATCTTCCTTTTATAACAAATCAAGAATTAAGCAACCGTTAGGTTTTAATACTCTATAAATTTCTGATATTCCTTTTTTATATCCTTTAATTTAGCATGATGTAACACTGATGTACAAATAACAGCATTAAAAAAATCATTTTCAAATATAATATTTGCAAAACTAAAATTATAGATTTCAATATTACATATATTTTTTTATTTATTACTTTATTTCTTAATACTTCTAGCAATTCTGTAGAAATATCTGAAGCAAATACCTTAAATCTATGTTGGGCAAAAAATAAAGAATTTCTTCCAGTTCCGCAGCCTAAATCAAGTATCCTATTATATTTTTTTATCTTTAAATATTCCTATAGAGTCTTTTAATATATTAGACACCGAAATCTGATACTCATTATCTAGCTTTTCTACAATAAGTTTATTAACTTTCCATTCATTATTAGCATTATTCAATTTAATCACCTTAAAAATAATTTTACCTAAAGTTTTGTATATTTCCGAAACTCAGTTGGTAAATTGAATATATATCTTTCCTTTAAGTATCTGCTTAATTTCTTTAAGCAATTTTACTACTTTTCTTTTATAGCAAAGACTTTTAAATCCTAATAGTTAGTTTTTGAAGCGAAAATTATTATGTTCTCTTTTAAACACAGTAAATATCAATATCATTATATCCTCTTCTTTTTTAATAGAACTACATGTATAGTCCAAATACACCTTACTTTCTCCACTTTCTTGAAAATAAACAAACAATTTTTTAAACCTTTTGCATTAATTTTTCTAATGCCTTTAAGTTATGTTCCCACTTTAGATATTTTTTCGCCTCAACATATGAACACCATTTATATTCTTCATGTTCATCAGATATTTTTATATCGCATACTTCTTCAATCTCAGTGTAAATGATAAAATTAAAATGTACAAAAAAGAGAAAATAAAAATGTACAAAGTTGTACATAGTTGCTATCTTTATCTTAGGAGGGATAGCAATGGAAGACAGCTTAAGAGTACAACTAAGTATAATAAAAGCCATGGAATTAAAACCTAACTTTTCAGAGTTAGCTAGAAAATATGGATTTGATAGAAGAACTATTAAAAAGTATTATGATGGATATGAAGGAAAACCAAAATCAAGGAACAAACCAAGCAAATTGGATAAGTATAAAGATGAAATAATTGAAAAACTCCAAATTGAAGGAATTAAAGTTAAAGCTGTTTATGAGTATTTCGTGGACAAGGAGTGTGATGTAGGAACTTATTCTAACTTCAATAAATACATTAAGAATAATAATCTAAAACCCATTAGTAAGACAAAAGGACATCCAAGGTTTGAAACACCACCTGGTAAACAAGCTCAGGCAGATTGGAAAGAAGATTTAAAGTTAATATCCAAATATAACGAGGAATTTATCATAAATGTTTTTACCTACAAGCTAGGTAATTCAAGATATTGTCATTTTGAATATAAGAAACATAGAACTCAACAGGATGTATTTGATTCGCTAATTAAGGCTTTTAAAGAGACTGGAGGTGTTCCTAAAGAGATTTTGTTTGACAATATGACTACTGTTGTAGATTTAATAAATGGAAGGAGGAGGATAAATACAAAGATGCAGGCATTTGCAAATGATTTTGGCTTTAAAATATCTCTTTGTAAGCCAAGAAGATCATTTACTAAAGGAAAAGTAGAAACAGCAAATAAATTTGTTGAATGGCTTTTAGTCTACAACTATGAATTTGAAGATGAGGAGGATTTAATTAATATAATAAAAAACATCAACAAAAAGGTAAATCAATATGCTAGTCAAGCTACAGGTGTGCCACCAATACTTCTATTTCAAAAAGAGAAAGAGTATCTTCAACCCTTACCTAAGAATCAGGTAATTGAATCATATATGAATCACGAGTTGAGAGCCAGTGTTCATAAAGATTCATTAGTAAATTACAAGGGAAGAAAATACTCTGTTCCACCGAAATACATCGGTAAAGAAGTACTATTAAAGCAAATTCAAAATGAATTACATATCTATTGTAACACAGAATTGATACGTATTCATCAAATAAGTGATAAAAATTTTAATTATCAGCCTGATGACTACAAAGCACTAATGGCACAGTCTATTAAGGATGATAATGATTTAGAAAGAATAATATCTGAAAATCTTAATGCCTTAGATAATTTCTTGAGATGAAAAGGGTGATTGATTGAGTAACTATATAAAACTACTAAACAACCTAGAAAATTTAGAATTAGGGAATATTAAAGCTAATATTGACCTTTACATAGAAATGATAAATTCGAATGAAAAAAGTGTTGTAGATGCATTATATGAGCTTAGTGAATTAGAGATTAAGGCTAAGAAAGAAAAGGCTATCAATGCATGTGTAAAGGTTGCTAATTTTCCATTTATAAAAACTCTAGATGATTTCGATTTTGACTTTCAACCAACAGTAAATAAACAACAATTGCTGGATTTAGCAACCTTGAGATTTATAGAAAATAATGAAAATATCCTATTTGTAGGTACGCCAGGGGTTGGAAAAACCCACTTGGCAACCTCAATAGGAATAGAATGTGCAAAAAATAGATATTCAACATATTTTATTTCGTTCCACGAGTTAATTACACAGCTAAAAAAAGCTTTACTAGAAAACAGATTAGAATCAAGACTTAAACATTTTTCAAAATATAAGATTCTAATAATCGACGAAATAGGATATTTGCCTATAGATCTAGATGCTTCTAATCTATTCTTTCAGCTAATAGCAAAAAGATATGAAAAGCATTGTACAATAATTACCACGAACTCAAATTTTTCAAAATGGCCAGATATATTTGGTTCTCCTACAATTGCTAATGCGATATTAGATAGACTTCTACATCATAGCCATATTATTTCAATTAAAGGACCATCCTATAGAATTCAATCTAAATTACAATATTTAGATAATAATTCTGTAAAGGATTCTGAAGCTTCTTAGGATACTTTTTGTACATAATTATTTTCCACTTTTCGTACATTTTTATATTGACATTTACACTCAGCAGCAAAGCAAAAACCCTGCATATCCATTAATACACCTTTTTTTGTTTCTTTATATATAAATGTATACTTTAAATCAAAAATTGACTTTATATGCATTATTCCAGTTTCCTCTGTAATTTCTCGTAAAGCAGCCTCTATCAATTCTTCTCCTTTTTCAATCCCTCCGCATACAGGCTGTCAATAACCACCTCTTTATGGAGTCCGCTTTAAAATCAAAACTTTAAAAGATGGCTTTTTACAAAAAATAAATACTTGTACATTAACTCTTTGAACCACAAGTTATCCTCTCCCTATAAAAACTTTTCAGGAATCAATATATTACATTCAAACGAAAAACAGTTTCCCAATATCTTCTCTCTATTCAACTTCAAATAGATCCCTTCATAAAACTATCCTATATCATTATTATAATTAAAAAAACACCACTTTAATTTTAAACAAATCATAAATTTTATGTCTTAGACTTAAAATGTCCATATAGCTCTTATCTCACATTTAAAAAGAAATAAAAAACCTTGAAAAATTATTAATTCTTCATTACAGAATTCAATTATGTAAGCTATTAAGGTTTTTATAACCAAAGCTTTAAAATTTTTGATTCCTTTAGAGAAAAACAACCTATCAAAAAATAGATTAACATATCTTGTAAAAACTATATATTAGAACCTATAAAAATCCAATCGTCACTTCTTATTTACACTTCTCATTTACATTTCTTACAAACTATCCAAAAATCCTTCTCGTAAATCTGTTCAATGACAATATGATCAAAAAAACATCGAGAATATATACTTTGCATAACCCACTGTCCAAAATTATGAATGATATTCGAAATCACCTTTATCTGGAATGTTATAATGAAAACATAGTCTAGGTCGTAGATCTTAAGATTTAATGTTTTCCCATTATATGGACTCACAATTTATACGTTAAAAATATAGTAATTATTGAACACATTCATACTATGTTTTCATCTTGGGTAGCAGCAAAAAGGGGTATCCTTTTATCAGAAATAGCCTTTTTAATTCAAAAATCTAAGTTTCCTTAAGGGTTCTCCTTCCCAATCATTCTTTTAATCTTGAATCAATGGCATAATTTCATTAAACTGTTCAATTCTTAGTATTTCAATTTTCATATTCCCTCCGCATTTCTCAAAAAAAGATTTACATTTTTATCTTAACAAGTAATTCACTACCTAATTTTTTCCTTTTTTAAAACAACAACTCTGTTACTGTCATATCACAAAATCTCTAGTTTCAGAACTTAATTTTTAAAATACTATTAAATATTTAAATAATAACAAAACTAGCTTTGATGATTTTTTACTTTTTTTATATTTCAATTAATATTAACTTTAATTTCTATCTTATATATTTAAACTACTACTCCTTTAGTAAGCATTATTTTACATTAAAAATTTTTTAATTAAAACCATAGTGTATTTTTTGCTCTTTTCTAAATTTGTATATTCTATATAATTCAATCTTTCACTTCTATTTCCTCTATCTAAATATATAAACATTACTCTCTTTTTAAAATACCTTAAGTTATCTCCATAGCTTACAAACAAAAAACAGGTGTATAATCACCTGTTCCTTGTATTCTTGTCAAATTATTAAAACTACTTACATCAACGCTTTATTTAATTTCTTTATAGCTCTTTTTTCTATTCTTGATACATATGACCTTGATATACCTAGCATTTTAGCTATTTCCCTTTGAGTTTTACACCCTCCATTTATAAGACCATATCTTAATTGGATAATTATCTTTTCTCTATCCTTTAATACTTTATTCATCTTAGCATAAAGTTTTTTAACTTGCATCTTTAAATCTACCTCATCAATTACTTCATCCGGTTCTGTTCCTAAAATATCTATTAATGAAAGTTCATTTCCTTCTTTATCTACACCAATAGGGTCCTGAAGAGAAACTTCAGATTTTGTCTTCTTGCAAGCACGAATAGTCATCAATATTTCATTATCAATACATCTTGCAGCATAAGTTGCTAATCTAGTACCTTTACATCTATCAAATGTTGTAATGGCCTTAATAAGGCCTATTGTTCCAATAGAAATTAAATCATCTATTTCTCTTCCTGTATTATGATATTTTTTTACTATATGAGCAACTAATCTTAAATTCCTTTCAACTAAAATATTTTTTGCTTCCTCATCACCCTGTTCATACAGTGTAAGATAATATTCCTCTTCTTCTTGTGAAAGAGGTTTGGGAAAAGAACTGCTATTAGTAACATATCCAACTAAAGGCAAAATAGGATTAACGAGAAAACTAAGGCTTGCTAATATGGCAGACAGCATTAAAGCAAACACCTCCATAGTATTATGCACTATAATTAATTATATGAAGGTGTTTATCTTTCCGTGCACGTACATTTTACTTTATATTTTTTAAATATATTTTTTTAGCTATTTCTTCAAAAATCGGCGCTGCTATTTTTCCGCCTGAGCCACCTTCTTCAACAAAAACCGTTATTACATATTTAGGCTGCTCTCTTGGAAAATACCCTGAAAACCATGCATGTGTTTTTTTTCTAGCATTTTCTGCTGTTCCAGTCTTACCAGCAGCATCTCCAATCTGTATCAAATCCACATTTTTTGCTGTACCACTATCTACTACTCCCTCAAGAGCTCTCTTAACTTGTTTACATAACTTAATTGGTAAAACTCTTTTGTCCTCTTCTCTTATAATTTTTTTAACAAGCTTTCCCTCTTCTGTTACAATACTGTCTACAATACTTATATCTTTTCTTATACCTTCATTGGCAATAATCATCATCATGTTAGTTACTTGCAAAGGTGTAACTTCTATACTAGATTGACCTATAGAAATATTTCCAATTGCTGGACCTAATAAATCGTTATTTTCAGGTAGGTTTCCAGATGATTCAATTAAAATATTTTGAATCTTTTCTCCAAAGCCTAGTCGCTTAGCCATATCAATTATTTTTCTTGCACCTAATTTTTTCCCTATCTGTATGAAAGCTGAATTGCAGGAATTAGAAAATGCTTCATACATGCTTATTTCCCCATGTCCATCTGTATTATTGCATTTAATTTGAAAAGTTCCTAAATCCTCATATCCTAGACATATAAAAGTATCATCTAAACTTAAAATATTATCCTCTAGAGCAGCAAGCAAAACTACTACTTTAAAAATTGACCCTGGTGGATAGGCCACTTCTAAAGCTTTATTGTAAAAGTCCATATTATTGCTGTTTAAATTTTCACTAATATTATTTTGATTTAGATTTGGTCTACTAGCCATTGCCAGTATGTCCCCTGTTGCTACATCTGTGACTACAACTGCTCCATTTATCTTTCTATTATCAATAACCTCTTCAACAATTCTTTGTATGTCTATATCAATAGTAAGCTTTACACTATTAGCACTAGTACTCTTTTCACTTATGACTTCAGTATCATTTAAACCAGGTATTATTCTTTGCTTTCCATCTACTGTAATATATTTTATGCCAAAATCTTCGTCTTTTCTCAAAATATTATCGTATTCTTTCTCTATTCCATATTCACCTATATTTTCACTTTTTCTTACATATCCTATTACGTGAGAAAGAAGATTTTTCCCATCATATCTTACTTTTCTATCTTCAACAACTACTCCTCTTATAAAAATGTTTTCTTCCACTTCCACATTCAATGGAATTTCAACAATTCTATTATTAGACCTTTTAATTTCTTCTATATCTTTATCATCAAGATTAAAAATCTTTTTTATCTGTTCTAAGGTTTGACTATCGTTTAGTATTACATCTTTAAATATATATAAAGCTTTTTCTGTTTTGTTGTTTGTCAACTGAATATTGTTTCTGTCAAAAATATTTCCTCTCGCTGGTGCTACTCTTATCCCTCTTATATACTGTTTTTCTGCGTCCTGCTTATATTCTTGTCCTCTTACAATTTGTATCCAAAATAATCTTCCCGTAAGAATAACAAACATAGCAACAGATACTACTATAACCTTCATAGCTCTTCTATAGATTTTTTTTCTTATCTCTTTGTTCATAATAAAACCTCCATATAAGCCTATGGAATAATTATTCCCAACTTATTATGGAGGTATAATATCTATTTTGAAATAATTGATTTCACTTTTGTAACCATAAGGTCAATAGCTACTTTATTATATCCACCTTCTGGAATTATGATATCTGCATATCTTTTACAAGGTTCTATAAATTGCATATGTGCTGGCCTTACAGTTGTCATATATTGTTCTATAACAGAATCTAAAGTTCTTCCTCTTTCTTTAATATCCCTTATTATTCTTCTAATAATTCTCACATCTGAATCAGTATCAACAAATATTTTAATATCTAAAAGTTCTCTAATTCTAGGATCATCAAGAATTAAAATCCCCTCAAGGATTATAATATCTTTTGGATACACCACTATAGTTTCTTTTTCTCTCGTATGTTCCTCAAAGTTATAAATAGGTTTTTTAATAGGCTTTCCATCCATCAATGTTTTTAAATGTTCTAATAGCAAGTCGTTATCAAATGCAAAAGGGTGATCATAATTAGTTTTTACCCTTTCTTCAAAAGATAGATGACTTTGATCTTTATAATAAGAATCCTGTTCAATAATAACAATATTTTTTTCTGGTAATGACCTGAAGATTTCCATTGCAACAGTACTTTTTCCTGAGCCAGTACCTCCAGTAATACCAATCAAAATTGGTCTATTCAAAGCTATCATTCCTCTCTAGGTTTTCTTATAATGTCCCAAGTTTCAACAGGTTTATCCATTTTTATCTTAATAATTTGCTGTGCATGAGGAGCAACATCTATTACATTGTTGTCTTTGTCCCACATTTTTTCAATTACTTGTTCAAAATGCTCCTTATTTGGTCCAAATACCTCGACTTTATCTCCAATAAAAATTCTATTTCTTTGTTCAACTTTTGCTATACCTGTATTTTTATCATAATCAAGTACAACTCCTAGAAAGTCGTATGTTCTTATATAGGAGCTACTAGTATATAGTTGTTCATTTCCTGTAGGTTTTCCAAAGTAAAAACCTGTAGTATGGTCTCTATGGCTAGCTTTTTTAAGCTCATCTAGCCATTTCTTATCGAACTTATAGTTAGTTGGATCAGCAAAATATGCATCAATAGCCATTCTATAAGATCTTACCACTGTGGCAACATAATAGGGGCTTTTCATTCTGCCCTCAATTTTAAAGCTTTTAATCCCAGCATTTACTAGCTCAGGAATATGTTCTATCATACATAAATCTTTTGAATTAAATATATAAGTTCCATGCTCATCTTCAAACACAGGATAATACTCACCTGGTCTTTTTTCTTCTACTAAATTATACTTCCATCTACAAGATTGTGCACATTCCCCTCTATTTGCATCCCTATGTGCCATATAATTACTTAGAAGACATCTTCCTGAATAGGATATACACATTGCTCCATGAACAAAAGTTTCTATTTCTAATTCAGCTGGTGAATTTTGGATTATTTCTTTAATTTCATCTATAGATAGCTCTCTAGCTAATACTACTCTCTTAACACCCATATTGTGCCAAAACCTTGCAGAAAGATAATTGGTGGTATTGGCCTGTGTACTAAGATGTATTTCCATATTTGGAGCAATTTCTTTAACTACTAAAAGCACTCCAGGATCAGATACTATGACAGCATCTATTCCTATTTCACCTAATGTCTTTACATACTCAGGTAATCCATTTAGATCCTCATTATGGGGAATAATATTTAAGGTTACATATACTTTCCTATTTCTTTCATGTGCAAATTTTAATCCTTCTTTAATTTCATCTATAGAAAAGTTTTTTGAAGATGCTCTTAGCCCGAATGCTTCTCCTCCTAAATAAACAGCATCAGCACCATAGATTATAGCCATCTTAAGCTTTTCCAGATCTCCAGCTGGTGCTAAGAGTTCAGGCTTATTCATTATTTCTACCTCCTTTTTAAAGTAATAGCAACTCCGTCTCCAATAGGTAAAATACTTGATTCTAGATTTTCATCGCTAGTAATATAGTTTAAAAAGCTTCTCATTCTCTTTACAATAGTTTTCTTTCTTCTCACTACCAAATCATCACTAGCAACCATACCTTTATATAAGACATTATCAGACAAGATAATTCCTTCATCAGATAAGTTTCTTATGCAATGGGGAAAAAATTCCATATACTGACCTTTTGCTGCATCTATAAATATAAAGTCAAATTTGTCGTCAACATCAGGCAAGACTTTTTCAGCTTCTCCCTTAATTATTTGTATCATATTAGAATACCCACTGTCATGTATATTTTTTTCGGCAATGTTTATCATATCGTCTCTTTTTTCTATAGATATAATTTTCCCATAGCTCCCCATAGCACTTGCCATAACTATAGCAGAATATCCAATTGCAGTTCCAATCTCTAATATTTTTTTTGGCTTAACAATCTTTATTAATACTCTGATTAACTGAGCAACTTCAGGATGAATTATTGGTATATGATTAGCCTCTGCATATTTTTCTAATTGTACCAAAAAATCATTTCTAGGAGGTACTAAACTTCTGATATATTCTTCTACACTGCTCTCATTTATATTTCCCAATAGACTCTCTCCTTACTGTAAAAAATCATAAATAATACGTGGTTAAAATCTCCACGTATTACTTTTACTTGAAAATATTTTCCCCAACATTGACAAGTAAAATACTTTTATCATAATGACTCTATAAAACTTCATAAATGAAAAATTATCATTTTCTATTTTTACGTATTCTATCTATTGCTTTCAAATGTTCTTCATACGTTACACTAAAAGTATGTGTTCCTTTTTCATCCTCATTGAACACAAAATACATATAATTTACATCAGCAGGATTAACAGCAGCTATAATGGATTTTATCCCCGGTGATGCAATAGGTCCTGGTGGTAATCCTTGGTTTAAATATGTGTTATATGGAGATTCAATAGCAATGTCTTCGTTAGATAAAACTGGCTTTCTCTCACCTAATATATATTGTACAGTAGCACAAGACTGAAGCATCATTCCTGATTTTAACCTATTATGAAAAACTGCAGATATTATTTCTCTTTCCTCGTCAATTTTTCCCTCTCTTTCAATAATTGAAGCAAGAGTAATAACTTCATTTAAGCTCATGCCTAACTCTTGAGCTCTATTCTTAATTTCATCAGTATATAAACTTTCAAATCTAGTTAGCATTTTTCTAATGATATCTTCTTCATCTGCATCAGTATACACTTGATAAGTGTCTGGATATAAATAACCCTCTAAAGATAATTCCTGTGGAATCTCTTTTAAAAACTCAAATTCTGACGAAAAGTTTGAAACTGTCGAAGCTAATTCAAGAAAATCATCTTTATCTACTAAGCCCATTTCACTTAATCTATCTGCAATTTGTCTTAATTCAAAACCTTCTGGAATAGTAAATGTAACGTAATCCTTTGCAATCCCACCTTCAACCAGTTTTTTCATAATCTCTTCTTGTGTCATACCATTGTTTAACAAATATTTTCCTGCTTTAAATTTTCCATCCATTTTTTCATATCTAGCAAAGATTCTAAAAACAAGTTCATTTCTTATTAGATTATTTTCTTTTAATATTTTAGCAATACCCTGCGATGATGTTCCTACAGGAATTACAATCTCTACTTCTTTAATATCACTATCTATTGCAATAGGCTTTAATTGGTTGTCCAAATATTTTCTTATACTAACGGCTGCTATTAATAAAATAACTAATATAATAGCAGTATATATCAATAATGTCGTTCTTTTTCTTTTTTTATTATTATCGATAATTTGGGTCATAATAATCCCCCTTTTTACTTACTGTCTCTTAAATTATACAACACTTACTCTCATAATTACAATAAGTATAGATAAAAAACAGTAAGTAAAAAATATATGGTTTACATAATATTATTATATTAAAGTTATATGTACTATCCCTATAAAAACTACCATTTATTAAAACATATTATTAAGGACATAAGTAGCTAGATTTCATTTTTTTTAATCCTATCATATGCGTACAATACTATATTTCCAAATAACCCTACAGACACTAATTCTCCAAATCCTATACCTGCAGCTACTGCCCAATAGCTCATGTCTGGGAAAAATGAAGAAACCCAAATAGATACTAATAAAGCATTTAATATAACTGGAGGTAGAGCACCTAAAAATCTATTTGGCATTTTACTAGTCAAATATGCAGATACTAAAGTTATTAAACTTCCTCCTACTACATCAATGAGTCCATAACCTGATGAAAAAGTAAGTATTAAATTAGCAATAAAACAACCTACAAAAACCCCAGGAATAGCAGCAGTCTCTACCAAAGGCAATAAAACTAAAGCTTCAGCAATTCTAACCTGAATAGGACCATAAGCCAACTGTCCTAAAGGAATCTCAATCATTACTAAAATAACATATAGTGCTGCAATCATTCCTGCTTTTGATAAGTATTTAGTATTTTTCATTATAACTACCCCTCCAACACATTTATTATAAAAAAACTAAAGAGAAGTCGTAGTAAATACTACGACTATCATACTTCCATAATAATTGGAAGAATCATTGGATTTCTCTTTATCTTTTCATAAAGGAAGTTTCTTAACGCATCCTTAATACTAGATTTTAAAGTAGCCCAATCTGTAATTTTATTTCTTTCACATTCTGCTAACACATCTCTTACAACAGTTCTAGCTTCTTCCATTAAATCTTCTGATTCTCTTACATATACAAAACCTCTAGATACTATATCTGGCCCAGAAATTACATATCCTTCCTGTTTGCTTATAGTAACTACTACTACTATAAGACCATCTTCTGATAAATGCTTTCTGTCCCTTAGTACAATATTTCCAACATCTCCTACTCCCAATCCATCTACCAAAATATTTCCAGCAGGAACATTTCCAACTATGGCACCACTATCTTTAGTAAATTCAACTATAGAGCCATTTTCTGCAATAAATATGTTTTCTTTTGGCATACCTAATTCATGAGCTAAACTAGCATGTTGTTTTAAATGTCTATATTCACCGTGTACTGGAATAAAAAACTTTGGTTTTATCAGGCTATGCATTAGTTTCAATTCTTCCTGGCAAGCATGCCCAGAAACATGTACATCAGCTAATGCCTCATAAATTACATTAGCACCCTTCTTAAAAAGCTGATTAATCACTTTCGCAACTGTTTTTTCATTTCCTGGAATTGGACTAGCAGATATTATAACCAAGTCTCCTGGCATAAGTTCCATTTTTTTATGGTCAGATGAAGCGATTCTTGCTAATGCAGACATCGGTTCACCTTGACTTCCTGTAGTAATGACTACTATCTTGTTATCTGGATATTTATTCATATCATTAATATCAATTAATGTGCCTTCAGGTACATCTAAATATCCTAAATCAGTAGCCACTTTAACTACATTAACCATACTTCTTCCTGACACAACAACTTTTCTATCAAAAAGAACTGCTGCATTAATAATTTGCTGAACCCTATGAATATTAGAAGCAAAAGTAGCTACAATAATTCTCTGTTTAGCAGTTAAGAAAATATCTTTGAAAGTATCTCCCACTGTTTTTTCAGACATTGTATACCCTGGTCTCTCAACATTAGTACTATCAGCTAATAGCACTAAAACACCTTTCTTACCTAACTCTGCAAATTTATGAAAATCCATTGATTCACCATTAATTGGAGTATAATCAATTTTAAAATCCCCAGTATGAACTACTGTTCCTACAGGTGTATGAATAGCTAAAGCTACTGAATCAGGTATACTGTGTGTTGTTCTTATAAACTCAATATCAAATTGACCTAGTTTTATGCTTTGTGATGGCTTTACTATATTTAAAGTAGCATTATTTATATTATGTTCTCTAAGCTTGTTTTCTGCTAAACCAAGGGTAAGCTTAGTTCCATATAAAGGTATATTGATCTTCTTCAGTACATATGGTAATGCACCAATATGGTCTTCATGTCCGTGGGTTAAAATTATTCCCCTTATCTTCTCTCTGTTCTTTAATAAATATGTTATATCCGGAATTACTACATCTATTCCTAGCATTTCATCTTCAGGAAAAATCAAACCGCAATCAATAACAATTATATCATCTTCATATTCTATAACTGTAATATTCTTTCCTACTTCATATAATCCCCCTAGAGGTATTATTTTTAGCTTTGATAATTTTTTCGTCACCCTATCACTCTCCTTATCTTACATTTTGTTATTCAATAATCACGCCCACATAATTTAACCTTAATATTATAATGCCACATTCATAAAGTCAAATTTCACCTAATATTATTCTATCCATAAAGATACTAAAAATTTCAAAAGAAAATACAGTACATTTAGTTCTTCAGAATTGTAAATCTTGAAATATAAAAATTGTAGGATAACAAGTTAAAAAAATAAACCCCAAAATGGGATTTATTGTCTGCAATCTTGGCAATAACCAAAAAACTTCACATTATGATCTATGACTTTAAAATTCTTTTGTTCTTCGATCTCCGATTCAAGATTTTCAAGCAAATCTAATTCCACTTCTAATACCTTCCCACAATTTAGACAAATAAGATGGTGATGTTGATGGTCATTAGAAGAAGAACTCAGTTCATATCTGCTACACCCATCGTTAAAGTTAAGTTTATAAACAATATTTAATTGTTCAAAAAGCTGTAAAGTTCTATAAACAGTTGCAAGACCAATTTCAGGATATTTAAACCTTACATTGTCATAAATTTCCTCTGGGCTCAAATGCCTGCCATGATTTTCTAGAAAAACGTCTAAAATAACTCTTCTCTGAGTTGTAAGCTTATAACCCCTATCTTTAAGTTTTGTTTTTAATTCATCTAAAAAATACTCCATCGCTCCACCTGCTCAATACTTTATATTAATAGTCTATTACCATAAGATACAAAAGTCAACAGCTATATGACATTTATCTATAATTTCTAGAGCAAAAATTATAACATTTCATCGGCAATAGCTTCATAAACTGCTACGGCGTTTTCAAATTCCTCTTCATCCTCAATATTAACTAATAATAGCTCTCCATTTTCATCATACTCGATTCTCAAGATATAAGCACCCTCATCTACATCTTCTTCTGATAATGGAAATAACACTGCATATTCATTTTCTTCAATATGAAAAGTAGCCATTACTTCAAATTTCTCTTCTTTTCCATTATCATCTATTAGTGAAATAATATTATCTTCATTTGCCATTTTTCATTCTCCTTTATTACTTTTTTGTAAATACAAATCTAAAATATATGTTGCAGCTACTTTATCTATTATATTCCTCCTTTTTTTTCTACTTACATCTGCGTCAATAAGCAATCGTTCTGCAGATACTGTAGTTAACCTTTCATCTTGTAAAATAATATCTACATTAAATTTACTTCGAAACTTCTCTACAAACCTCAAAACCTTCTCTCCTTGAGGGCCGATAGTATTGTTCATATTTTTGGGCAGACCAATGACAACTTTAGAAACATGATACTCTTTAATTATCTTTTCTAATTCATCGAAATCGTTATTAATTCCCTTTCTCCTTATAGTTGTAATGCCTTGAGCAGTAATACCTAAAGGATCACTTATTGCCACTCCTATAGTTTTATCTCCTACATCTAGTCCCATTATTCTTTCCATATCTTCCTCCATCTAAATTACTTTAATACAAAATTCGGGACATTTCCTAGCACAATAACCACAAAGAACACATTTGCTCATATCTGGAACTGCCTTATTATTTATCAAGTGTATTCCATCATTTTTGCATATACTTACACAAGCACCACAACCTATACACCAATCTGCTATTTGTAACCTTCTTTCTTTATTTCTAATTTTCTCCTTGATATCATTAGGAATAAAACCATTATTGACTAAACTAATGTTTGCATCAACTTCGTCAAAGCTCTGCATACCTATAGCAAAAGAGTGTAGATACGGAATTTTTCTAACAAAGTCTATTGATTCTTCTACGTTTTTTATTAAATGTCCTCCACCTAAGGGTTTCATCCCATAAATTCCTTTCCCTAAGTTATAAGATATCCTTATAGCATTTATCATATCATCTATCGTTCCATCCTGTATTCCTATACCTGATTTATTAATAATAGGATGAATTATCTCAATTTCATTATATTGGTTTGCAGCCACAACAGCCTCGACTCTATGGGTGGATATACCTATAGCTCTAATGATTCCTTTTTCTTTAGCTTTTATAAAGTATTCTATAGCCTCATAATGTCCACGAATTGTGTGTATGCTTTCTTGTTCGTGCAAAAGAAAAATATCAATGTAATCTGTGCCAAGTTCCTTTAATGCTTTATATAAACTTTTCTCTGCAGTTTCTGCTGAATAGGAATATGATTTTGTAGCTATGACTATTTTTTCTCTATTTATTGTCTTTAAAACTTCTTTGATATGTTCATAATTATTGTATATCTCTGCAGTATCTACAAAGTTTATACCCTTACTGAAGGCATAACTCATAATTTTAGCACCTTCTATAATGTCTAAGTTTGCTTGCAATGGACTAATAGTCAATGATCCAAAGCATATTTCAGATACTTTTATTCCTGTATTACCCAATATTCTTTTTTCCACACTGTCACTTCCCTAAGCTTCATTCATATATTCAAATAAGTAATAAATTAAAATAGATACTAAATATGCATTTGCAATAGCAGCTAAAAGAACTCCTGAATCATTAACTAATAATCCAATGATACTCCCTACAATACTGCTAACAATACCTGCAGAAAAATACTTATTTCTTCTCAGCATTTCGTAAATCTGTTTTTTGCATTTTAGTAGAATACATATTTCAGACAAAATAGTTACAAATAAGACTTTTGACCAAATAGAGTTCTTTATTAACTTAATATTCATTTGTATTTTTCTTAAAACCACACTCATTATTGACATAGGTCCGCTTTCAACAAGCATCAAGAAAGTTCTTCCTAGATGAGTAGGATTTGTATTCAGATATATATCTAATATGCCCATAATGACAACAAACAGTAAGATTATAATACCAATAAAAATTATTTTTTTCAAATCGATTTTTATTTTAAAAGTATATAATAAGTAATATATAGATGCAAATAGTACTGAAATAGTCCCACCTACATTAGCTCCTAAATTAGGATGAGAAACACATAATGTTGTAATTGGAAGTATTAATAGAAAAGTTCTTCTTCCACCAGTTTTTTTCATATAAAACATAGTAAGTAGCACCATTACTGGTAAAATCACACCCACATATTCATTTCCTATTCCAAAATACCTAGCACCTATAATAGGATCATAGCTCAAAATAGAAAACCTTAATAATTTCCCACCTAATAATAAGTCTATTATTAGAGTTAAATAAGTCATAGTCAGTAAAAATATTGCTCTGTTATCATAATTTAAAAATCTTAAAATAAATAGTATTCCTGCAGTAAGAAAAAATACTGCTATAAAAAATATAGTAGTGCTAAGTATTTTAAAATATGCAACCAATAAGAACACAAGAGGTAAAGCAAGTATTAGCAAAATTGAAGCCTTTATTAATTTAACATTATTATGGAATCTTTCATCTCTTATAAAAATAGCTGAAGTACCTATAATAATAATAAGCATAACTAAAAAGCTGTATATATTTAAATAAGGTAC
>Ga0134091_1001233_pt1 | contig 20716 bp, 6 predicted proteins | sample 2_5taG_FD_94451 | JGI IMG/M metagenome (GOLD analysis project Ga0134091, IMG submission 94451) | Switchgrass degrading microbial communities from high solid loading bioreactors in New Hampshire, USA - 2_5_20_6_A2 metaG | ecosystem: Engineered > Bioreactor > Semi-continuous > Anaerobic > Digestate...
TGGTTGTCAAGGAAAAGCCCGGTTTGGGCCCTTGACAACCACATTAGCGGAAATTAAAGAAACATAGTAGAAAACAATTTACACCACTTGACAAGACACTATCCTTTGTTGTATAAGAATTTAACTAGCTCAATATCACGGGCCAATAGTAAATTTGATTATTTACTGGTTATACGTCTCTACTGCGTATAAAAATTCATAAATAGGTTTAAGCATCTTAAAGTCCTTTTTCAAAACCTCGGGTAATTCCTTTGAAAAGGCAAGCTTAAAGTCCTTTTGTACGCATTCGAAGTATATATTTTTTCTATCCAACCAAGCTCTAAGGTTTTCCGGTTGATCGGGATATTTGCTTCTTTTATACATTTCCCCGCCAATAGTAAAGGTGCTTTGAGATTCATAACATTTTAATGCACTTTGGAATTTGGGATGATTATTCAATATCATTTCGCGCATGTTGGCCAATGAAGATGTTTTGGCACAATAATACCCTAAACCGTAACTTGAACCGTTTTGTCCTATTTCAAACCAAAAGCAGGGTGAGATGGACATTTGGGATTTGTCCCTAAGGAAAACCAGCCAAGCATTGTCCCTATATAGTGTTTTATCCTTTGTAAAACGGGTATCTCTCCTAACTCTGGAAATTAGCTTTGACGGAACCGTTATAAATTGACTGTCTATCTCAAGCATAGTAGGGGCAAGTTCTTCTATAAGTTGAACAAAGGGGTTATATACATATTGCTTATATAAAGCTTTATGGCTGTCAAACCATTCCTTACTGCTATTAAATCTATTTTCAAGAAGAAATTTAAGTGCTTCACTGGAAAATCCGCTAAAACTCATATTATATCCTCCATATACTATTACTGGCACATATCAATACGATTAATTTGCCTAAACGGTTTAAAATTATTTATACTGTTATCATTTTGACAGAAATTTAATACTTTATCAAGACTTTGTGAGTTAAGTAAACATAAAAATACAAGGAATTTAGTTGGATTTTGACGAAGTATATACTTAAGTAGCCTTAAAAATAATAAAATATCGGTGAGATTGAATGAAAAATAAAAAAGGAAGATTTAGAGAGTTTATCACAAGAGCATATAGTAAAATCAAAAACGGATGGCATATAGATAGAAATATGTACCTATTTGCCTTAGAAGGTATGTTAATTACCATTATAAATAATATTGTTAGCACTAATAACAATAACCTTTTTGCGACCAGGATGGAGGCCAATAATTTTGAGCTGAGTCTGGTTACTTCTATTCCGCAGTTTATAGGTATGTTGGTGCTTATACCGGGAGGAATTCTATCCGACCGCATGTCAAACAAGCGAAGAATGGTTGTTGCTTCACTTATTTGCCTATCTTCCCTATACACGGTAATAGGTTTTACACCGATGCTCGGACGATTTAGGCTCATAGCTTTTATATGCTTTTTAGCATTATCAGTAGGACCGCTAACCATTTATAATGCCTCATGGCAGGCTTATTTTTCTGATGTTATTAGTATTGAAGAACGAAATCGGGTATTTACCCTTCGAACAAAGGGAACTTTTCTGTTTAATACAGTTACACCCCTTGTTACCGGTGCGCTTTTAGCCAATAGAGTTTTAAATAGCGAAAAAATTAGAATGCATCAGATATTTTTCTGGTGTGCAGCCCTTATTATTTTTATTCAAATATTTATTTTGATGAAAATTTCCGGTGGCAGCAGCCATAAAGTAACCACAACCGGATTAAAAGAATTAAAGAGTGCGGCTGTCGACCTCATACACAACAAGAGGCTGATGGGATTTATTGGGGTGGCTATGTTTTTCTATATGTCTTGGCAATCGGATTGGACTTTGTATTATATTGGACAAGTTGAATACCTCAAACTTAATGAGGTATGGCTAAGCTATGTATCAGTTGGGGGAGCTATTGTGCAATTTCTAACCATAGGTTTTTGGAGTCGTATGAATGAAAAATATGGAGTTAGATTTCCTATAATTATCGGAAGTCTGGCGCTTTGTCTTTTTCCCCTTTGTATGATCTATTCCACCAGTTTACCTGTAGGTAAAGGAGGAGTTATATTTGTTGTTTTAAATACAATTTCAAACTTTGCTTTTGCCACCATATATCTTAATATACCGCAGTGCCTTCTACAGGTGGTCCCGGAGAAAAACAAGACCCTTAGCATTTCCATTTATACTGTAATGACTTCATTTTCCAATGCGATAATGCCTATTGCAGGAGTACAGCTTTATACTGCGTTAGGCTCAAATCTCAGAGCTCTTCATATAACCTTTTACACAATTATTGTAATGAGGATAATTGCTACAATATTATGGACTATTAGATGGTGGGTTATGCGAAAGGAGCCTATCTTATAAGATTCCTTAAATATTGATGATTACAAGTACTGTACTGTTTTTTGGTTTTAAGGTATTTATATAGTATTTGAAAATATTCAAATGTATTGTAGATTTACGGCAAAAAGTTTAAAATAATTTTGGGTATTTATTCATGGAAATTTTGGAAGGAGATTAATATGAAAAAAATATTGAAAATTACTACTTATATAGTAGTGGTTTGTATTTTGCTGTCCTTTTCTTCAATAATGGCTTTTGGAGAAACAGAGGATGGGGATTATTACAATGAACAGCAAGAGGTGTTTGATGAAAATTTCGACTATAATGATGAGGCATTACTTCAGGATGAAAATAATGAAGAGGAAATTGAGTATTATAGAGCAAAAGTAGTAAGGGTTTTGGAAGAAAGTAAAAAAGAAGATCTTAATGAGGATATTGAATCTAATACTCAGGTATTGGAAATGGTTATTACGAAAGGTCCCCTTAAAGGAGAGAAAGTTGTTGCCGAATATGAATTAAACTATAATTTTAGCAACAAATATAATTCCATTCCTTTAAAAGTTGGAGATGAAGCATTGCTTTATCTTGAGAAAAACGATTTAGGTGAAATTGAGAAGGCTTATGTTGCTGAAATAGTTAGGGATAAATATTTACTTTATCTTGTTATAGTATTTATAGCTTTATTGCTGTTAGTAGGAAGAGGGAAAGGTTTAAAGGCTATTTTATCATTGGTTATTACTGTTTTGGCTGTTTTGAAAATTCTCCTTCCTGCTATTTTAAGAGGATGGGATCCTGTCATAGTATCGGTGCTAATTTGCATTGGTGTAATATGTATAAGCATGCTTATTATTAGTGGATTTAACAGAAAAACCTTTTCGGCTATTATAGGTACTGTCGGAGGGGTGGTATTTGCCGGTGTTATAGCTTTACTTATAGGTACTCTTGCAAAGTTAACAGGCCTCGGAGATGAGGAAGCTAATATGCTTATGTTTATACCCCATGATGTTTACTTTAATTTTAAAGGTTTGCTTTTTGCAGGAATAATCATAGGTACAATGGGAGCTACCATGGATGTGGGAATGTCTATTGCCTCGGCCATGAATGAAATAAAAGAAAACAGTCCTCAAATTAAGAAATCCGACTTGATAAAAGCCGGAATGAATGTAGGGAAGGATACCATGGCAACTATGGCCAATACTTTGATTCTTGCGTATGTTGGAGGTTCTCTTCATCTTTTGCTGCTGCTAATAGCATACGAAACTCCCTTTTCATATATTATTAACTGGGACATGATTGCTTCTGAGATTGTGAGGGCAATTGCCGGAAGTATAGGTATAATATTCGCTATTCCTATTACAGCTCTGGCCTCAGCCTTTATTGAAGAAAGATTTGGCAGGGATAAAGAGGATTTTGAAATAATCGAAGAAAAAAGCAACATTTGTGACTAATTTGCTGTTTTTGATAGTAATTTGTTAAAATGGTATAACTTGGATGATGTGTAAAAAGCTTTAGATGGAAGTGCTTTAGATTATGATTGATATTGTATTTGTCGATAGTGCTTGTGGAAGCCTAAAATTAGCACAGAACTATGGCAAGGGAGAATATATTATGGATGGTCCTTTTGCCGTTTTTATTAGCCACGAGGATGGAAGTGAACCGACTAAAGAGGAAATAGAATTTGCTAAACGGGAAACAGTGGAAAAGGAACGCTTGGCATGGGAAAAAGCTGTCCCTCTAGGAGGAAATCCGGCAGACATCTTTGGGTTCGATTTGATGCTAAGTGTTGGGGATATTTGGGAAAATCAACCGGGTATTAAGCGGATGCAGACTTTGGAACATTTATATAGTATTTATCCCAATAATGATTGGCATCAAGTGGTGCAGGAAATAGTTACAAAAGCCCAGGAAGATCTTAAAACAGTTAGGGAACGAGTATTAACAGGGGAATCTCTTCGAATCTGGTACAGCAACAAGCCTAATGAAATGTGCGGACTGTATTGGTTCATGGAGCAGTTGGATCAGTGGAAAGTGCATAATGGACAGGTTTTTGTTGTCAAGCTCCCGGAATGGGAAGCTAATGAAGAAGGAGAAATTATTCAGAAAGGTTGTTGGGGTGAAGTAACTCCCGGAGAATGGCATCGTTATATTAACCTGCAAAAACCAGTCTTAGCTGGATTTATTCAAAATTGTGCAACTCGTTGGCAGGAGCTTCAAAGAGAGAATTCACCTTTGCGGGCAGTGCTGAATGGTCAGTTGGTCAGTGTATCGGAAAAATTCTATGATGATTTTATACTTCGTGAAATTGCAGCAGAAGCCGATGAATTTAATGAAGCAAAGATTATAGGACGCGTGCTTGCGAAGTGCCGACTTGGAATTGCTGACTCCTGGGTGGCATTACGCATAGAAGAGATGATTCGTACAGGAATGTTTGAGATTGTGTCTAATGCTGCTAAAGATATGCCACTCTATCATCGAGTCTTGAAGAAAAGTACTTAAAATTTATGAGTTTACTTGAGCAAAGACAATTTATATATTATAATTGAATAAATGCTCTTAATATTTTTTATAGCCTGTTAATTGGAATGAATCAGGTTTAATTAAGTGTAATAGCTTTGTTGAAGTGCTTGAAATTATTGGACGTAAAGCTGATTGTTTTTCTATAACTTCTAATAAAAAAATAACTTGATTCAATGTATTTGGAAGAATTTCAAAAGGGGGTATAGATGTGAGCTATTTTAGAGAGAAAAAACGGACTATCGCTTGTATTGTTATGGTTGTTATTCTATCTTTACTTGCGGTAAATAATATTGCATTGTATAAAAAGTATAATGGGCTTAAAAAAGAAGTAATAAACAATATGAATACTGAATGGTATCAACTATATAGTTTATTTGATATGATAGATAGAAACTATATTAAGAATAATTTTCAAGATCCACAAAGGTTTCAATTGTATGTAAATCAGACCTGCTATCATTTTTCTTCTACAGGAAGGCCGAATGAATTAACAGTAAATATGAGAAATTTATTGGTATCGGCATACGATCCGCTATTTGTTAATTTATCCCTTGAGGAAGGTCCTTTTAATATGGAAAAGGCGTCGGAATTACTTAAAGATATGAATGACGAATTGCTGCTGCTTAGTAAACAAATAATTGATATGCAGGATAATGAAAAAGAGCAACTATTAAATCCAAAAACATCTAAGTTCATTGAAGTTAATACACAAGTAAAAAATCTTACTGATAAATATATAAAAGCGGTAGATGATTATTTCAAGAATTATGGAAAATAAACTTTACTATAATGCTTACATAGATTGGATATAATGAGAACCAAAATTTTATTATATGACCCAAACGTTTAATCTTTTTGGTCTTGAAGTTAGGACTGCAATTGAAAGAGAATCAATTGGGTAGAGATTATTTCTATCCCTTTCAAATACAATAATTTTTTATAGAATCCTAGTTTTTTCAAAATCCGATCACACCTTTCTGATATATTGGCGTATTTCAGAATAAACGGTATATCGGATTTTTTTATTTTTCCAAGCATTTTACAAGGTACTTCTATGAATTTATTAAGGTGCCACAAAATTTATTGTGGAATTAATAATTTTTGAATACTGATGGAGGCCAAGTTGTTCAGGAATATTTACAAAAGCAAAAGAAGATCTGAAAACGGTTCAACAACGAGTAGCGGTAGGAACCTCATTGAAATTTGGTACAGAAACAAACCTGATGCTAATGTTATAGGTATACTGGAATAGAGATATTAGCTCTAATTAATATTTTAAATTTTACTCTTTTCTTTTAGGTATAAACTGAGTTTATCTTAATTCAAAATTTCCTGAAAAAAATGGTCAATTGATATCCCTAACTCATAAGTTAATTTATAGAATTTGTGAGGGTTTGCTTTATAAATACGGATAGAAAAAGAATTAAAAAGTACTATTTAACTTACTAATATTATATTAAACGACTTTTTTAATAAAAAGTGTATTTTTTTTGAAATTTACTGTTAAAAAAATGTTATTATAGTATAATATGTTAAAAGTGGGGTATATTTATAGCAATTTTAATATTTATAAATTCTGTAAGATAGATATTGAAATTGCATCAAATCTTTAAGTATATAACTGTAAGATAAAATATCTTTGTATCAAGTACTTAAAAGTAGTTGATATGTTTTTCTGGTTTTTATATATTGCTTTTCGTTTAGATTAAAAAGAGTTCAAATTTTTTAAATCTAATAAAGTAGAGTTGGTATTTGGCTGTAAATAATTATGCTAGTTAAAATGCAATTGAATAAAAATACAATATGGTAAATTTTAAGAATAAATGAGGATTTTCAACAAAATTTATTGATGAATTTATACTGGCTTTAAAAACAAAGTCGTTATAAATGATGATTTTGAATACATCGTGGGAATTGCGACTTTACTCTTTAAAAAATTGAAGTGAGCTAACGGTATTAAAAAACTTATTTGATTTTAGCCAATACCTCGTTAAATCTCTAATCTCAATAAAGCTCTTCTGGAATAGGATATCTATGACCTATATATTTCTGAATCTATTAAGGGTCTCAGATAAGAAATCCTTAAAATTTCAGAATCCATAGGTTTATAAAAAAGATATATATTTATTCTTTTGTATAAATATTGTTTTTTGGAGGTCAAGATATGAGAAGAAGTAAAGGTTTAGTATCTATTGTAGTTGTTATGGCGTTTCTTTTTCAAATTTTCTCAATGCCAGATATAGTAAAGGCTAATTCTATATCTCAAGTTGACAATTATTTTAGCAATGATGTAAATCAGATTAAGAAAGTAGAAGTATCTGATATTCCGAATCAGGAACATGAAGGAAGCCAGACTTCTGGAGTGATTACAAATGAAGCTGTTGAGAAAAATGTTCAGATAGGGGATTCAGATAAAGACTCTGTAGTTAATGGAGAAGAAAGTGAATACAATGATGAAATTCTGTTTTTGCCAAGTGAGGATAGTAAAATAGGTAAAAACTATGATAATTATGACAAGAATATTGTATCCAGAAATAAGGACATTATTGTAGTTTACAAAGACATAAATAAAGCTGCTCAAACAAGAAATAATTTTATTTCTAAGAAAGAAGCACGTGTAGCAAAAGCAAAATATACCAGTAAACGCTTTAATATGGAGGTTATTGAAGTTACAGATAAGGAAAATATTGAAATAATTATTAAAGAGTTGGAAAGTGACCCTAATGTTGCTTATGTACAGCCGGATTATGTGCTGGAAACTTTTTTAACTCCTAAGGATGAGTATTTTGAAATACAGTGGGGACTTGAAAATAATGGACAGGTGGTTAAAGGACAGACAGGTAAGGAAGGAATCGATATTAATGTAAAAGATGCGTGGGATATAGCAACCGGTAGTAGTGTTACCATAGCAGTAATTGATACAGGATTTGATATAAACCATCCCGATATTGCAGACAATATCTTTTACAACACAGGTGAAATACCAGGTAATGGCATCGATGATGATGGAAATGGTTTTATTGATGATGTGCAAGGATGGGACTTTGTGAATAATGATAATAGTGTTGATGATTTGAGAACAGGTGATGTTCACGGGACTCATGTTATGGGAGTAATTGCCGCAAAATCAAATGATATCGGTATTGCCGGTACTGCTCCCGATGCAAAGATTTTACCGATAAAGTTTATAGAGGGGAACAGTGGTAAGACCTCAGATGCAGTAAAAGCTATAGAATACGCTCTGGCAATGGGAGCTGACATAATTAACTGTAGCTGGGGAGGATATGATTATAATCCTGTCCTCAAAAAAGTAATGGAGCAAAGCGATGCGCTTTTTATATGTGCGGCGGGAAATTCTTCAAGCAACAATAATGTAAGACCGGTATATCCGGCTAGTTTTGAACTCGATAATATTATTTCTGTAGCAGCTATTGAAAGTAATGGAGAACTTGCTGCATATTCAAACTATGGAAGCAATGTGGATATAGCAGCTCCGGGGACAAACGTTTTAAGCATATTTCCTCATAATAGATATGATTATTTGAGTGGAACTTCAATGGCAGCTGCTTTTGTATCAGGTGTTGCAGCACTTATAAAAAGTAGTGAGTCTGATATAACTAATTCGGAAATTAAATCAAGAATATTAAGTAATGTAACCGAAGCGACATGTCTTTCAGGTAAAGTAAATACATCAGGAATGCTTAATGCATACGCGGCACTTATTAATCAAGTTCCTCCAAAAGAAGAACAGGAGGATGATGAGGAAGATAATTCTTTAGAACCCAGTCCTATTTATGACACTTCGGCTGAAGGAAATAACAAAACACCTAAACCTATTATAAGCGAGGAAAAACTATTTATAGACTCAGTAGACGATTGGGGAATACCAAATGTGGTTTGCGAAAGTGAAGGAATATCAAACTTAAACATATTCAGGATCAAAGAAAATTACATAACTGTAACTTGGGCAACCTATGCGGAGGCAAGCTCAGAATTTTATTTCGGTGATACTGAAATACTCGGTCAAAGCTATATAATTGACGAATTGACAACAAAACATCAAATAACTGTTATGCTTGATGATAATACAGACATAAAGTATTATATGGTTAAATCAATTACACAAGGTGGAGATGTATTCCAAACAGAAGTCAGAAGTGTAGAAGAAGATATAGTTGATCTCGGAGGCAAAGCACCGGAACTGGTGGAAACTTCGGATTTTAGTGGATATGATTTTGCATCGCAGGATGTGTCGATATTGAGTTATATTAATGACAATGGTGCAAATCATAGTATTGATACTGCTCAGGCTGTTAATGAGGGTATAGTGTTCGGAACAATGGAAACGAGTGATGAGTGGGACTATTATTCAATCAGTTATCAGGCAGGAAAAACATATACTATGAGATTGACAGGAATGGACCCACATGACGATTTTGATTTGTATTTATACAACAGTTCTGGAAGCACAATTGGCTATTCAGTGGCTTCAAAAGGTTTCGATGACATAATTTCATACACTGTTAAAGAGTCGGGAGTTTATTTTGTGGCTGTAAGGGCGTACGCTGTCAATTCTCTCGCTCAGCACCATAATTATCAGCTTTTGATATACTCAAAAGATAATGCACCCGATGAATATGAACCGAATGACAGTATGTCAACTGCAAAAGCAATTACTGTTAATACACCAGTCTTAGCTACTTTAAATATTAATACTGATGAAGATTGGTTTGTTATTGATGCCACTAAAACAGGTAAATTGACTGTAACATTAAAAAGTATTCCCGAAGGTTGTGACTATGACCTTGAAGTATATAGAGACAATGGAATTAGGTTGAGTTATTCATATGCAAGCGGGAACCTTGATGAAAAGGCTGTTGCTATTATAAATACAGTTGGGAAATACTATATAAGGGTATATTCACATATCGGTTCGAATCCGGAAGATACTTATGAACTTAAAGCCTTTATAAGCATACCGGATAGTTATGAAATTAATGATAGTATCTATGACGCACGTTATTATGGCAGACCATCTATTAAAGTTGACAGCAGTATAAATGATGCAACTATTGACAATCCTGACGACCATGACTTTTATGTACTTGACATAGATGCTGAATCAAATATTGGAATAAGACTTGAAAATATTCCTGCAGGTAATGATTATAACTTGGTTTTATATACATATTCAATTTATTCCGGTTTTTATGAAGTAGGACGTTCGATTCACTCAGGCAATACTGATGAAAGCATTGTAAAGCAACTTCCTGGGGGACGTTATTATATACAGGTATATTCGGCATCGGGTTTTTCGGAAACGGAGAGCTATACCCTTTCAGTGAAAAATGAAATAAATGTTTCAAAAGTATATGCTGAAATTGATAAGACTACAGCTTCAGTAGGTGATATAGTAACTGTTACAATAAAGGTAAAAGATATAGACAAAATGGCAGGTATTGATTTGAATTTTGCATACGATCCTAATGTGGTTATGCCGGTTAAGGATGACTTATCCCCTTATGACGACTATACCATACCTCAAGGAATGGATATACTTGCATATGAAGAAGATTTCCCATTGTTTAAGGCAGCAGGGCATTTGACTTATAAAGGGTATCTCAAATTCGGCTTTAATATTATAGATTTGAAAGCCTATAGAGAATTCATAACTGATCCGCAAAATGCTGTCAGCGACGATGTTACGGGAACAGTTGCAGTTATAAAATTTAAAGTACTTCGGAATAATCAAATTCAATTTAAATTTGTGGATGAGAGAAATCCTGAGGAAAATGGAGTACAATTATTTAACTATTATGGAGCTGAGATTATAGACGGTGTTACAGTAGAACAGCCACAAATTGTTAATGAAAATCTACCTGTTTATAAATCTGAAATGTCAGGTCTATTTAGTAACACAAATACCTCACAACAGACAACTATTTGCACAAGTTCATCATGTACAATTTCTGGGTATATAGGTATTGATATTGGCATAACAAATATAACTGCTGATATGATTTCAGGGTTTACAATATCATATAAACGGGCAAATTCTAATGAAGTACTAGGTACTGTAACTACTGACAGTAATGGATATTTTGAAATTAACCGACTACAATCAGGCTATTACGATATAACAATAACAAAAGATTTATATGTGACGAGAGAAATTAAAAATATTGCGACTATTTGGGAAGAAACTGTAATTGGTACGATAGAAGATCCCATTATGATGTGGATAGGTGATCTATATACAGAAAATGAAAAAGGAGAAATTGAAGCCCCGGATGGAGTAATTAATATTAAAGATATTGTACAGCTGAGCAAAAGTTTTAACGCTATCATTGGAGAAGCAGATTATATTGAAAGTTATGATATAAACAAAGATGGTGCTATAAATTTGTTAGATATTATGATACTAGCGAAGAACTATAATAAGGGAACTTCAAACTATCCTGAAGCAAGATATAAGCTTTTTAAAAACGAAACATTTGAATCGTTCACTCTTGCTAGAGGTATACTGGATTTAAACGGTCATACGCTTACAATAAGTGGAGATCTTATAATAGATGAACCGACAAGTACTGGGTCAGCTACGTTGTATATAAATGGTGGTACGCTGCTTGTTGGAGGTAATCTATTATTATCAGGGATGAGTAGGCTAATTATGCGCAATTCAGGGGATTACATTCTTGTAAACGGTAACTTTGAAACAAGGTCGATATTGGACCATAAACTAAACAATGCTAGGGATAGAGGAGGAGACGGGAAACCGTGCCTTACTGACGGTGTTCTTGAAGTTAAAGGTGACTTTTGGCAGAGATGTGATATGTGGAAGGAGGGTTCCGTTTATAATGTAAATTATTTTCCGGGAGATCCTCGTAATTTCACTACTATGGAGAATCACAAAGTAATTTTGAGTGGGGCTGATAAGCAAGTGATAATGTTTGACAGGGTGGTTATAGAGGCAAACATTGATCAATCATATTTTCAGACCCTAGTGATAACCAAGACGCTTGAATATGGTTATGAAGTGATATTAAACAAGGATACTAAAGATAGTAGAACAACGGTTGCATGGTTGAATCTTATTGAAGATTTTGCAAACTATAACCCAGGTGAGGGAACAACTGAAGAACTTGAACCGATTACAATACCTAGAGGCGGAGTAGCATCGGCAACGATTGGGGCAAAGATATACTCCTTTGGTGGATATAACGGTAATTATCTAAAGGTAATAGAGGAATATGACCCGATAATGGGTAAATGGACACAAATTGATTCAACTAATCAACACAGGTTTGAGCTTGAGGTTGAAAGAAGAGACAGCAGTGTAATTGAAATAGATAACCAGATTTATGTAATTGGTGGAGAAAATGCAAATGGTTACGTAAGTGAGGTTGAACAATTCTCTAACGTTACAGGATCTGCGGTTATGAGAAATATGGTATCTGGCATTAATAAATGTGATATGCCAACACCGAGGACAAAAGTAGCAGTTGCAGCTATAGGAAGTAAGATATATGCAATCGGGGGCTATAATGGAAGTTACAGTAATAAAGTGGAAGTGTTTGACACAAGCATTACAGTAAAAGCATGGACTACACAATGCGTAGTTAATGGGCAAACTCGTCCGATAGCGAATATGCCTACAGCAAGAAGCGGAGCTGCCGCTGTTGAATTTGATGGATATATATATGTTCTTGGTGGATATAACGGTAGCACTTATCTGTCAACAGTTGAAAGGTATGACCCTGTTAATAATAAGTGGACAACATGCAAAAATATGCTTTACCCGAGAGCGAATTTTGCTGCACATGTTATAGACGGAAAAATATTTGCTATTGGAGGATATAACGGAGTAGATCATCTGGCGGTTGTGGAAGTATATGATCCTCAAACAGATAAATGGACTAAGGAAGGAATTAAGCCAATTATTAGACCGGGCTCAACTCCACCGGTGGAAGAACCAAGAAGCTCATTTGGTTCAGCAGTTGTATATAACCAGATTTATCTAATTGGAGGAGAAAGTAATGACGGATATTTGTCAAGGACACAAAAATATGTACCTGTGAATTTGCCTGGGTTAGTAATGTTTACCGGTGTTATTCCAAACAGGAAAGCAGAAGATATTTTACTTGCGGGTAACTATACTACTAGTGTATCTGATATAAAGATTGATTCACCAGGTGTACCGATTGAACTGTTAAGGACTTATGACTCATCGGAAAAGGATGAGAAGACCTTTATAGGTAATGGATGGAGATTTAACTACGACTCATACTTGACTGAAATAACACATTACGGAAGAGTAACTGCATCTAGATTAAATATCAGGGAAGGTGCTGGAATAAAATACAAATCGTATGGATTAGCGGAAAGAGGATCAATTCTTGTTTTTGAAACGGTTAACAATACACCGGTAAAAGTAAACGATTCTGAAAATAGGCCATGGTATAAAGTCAAACTGCGTGACGGAAGAATAGCATATGCTGCATCATGGCATGTAGATGCATTTACATCGGGAGTTGAAATAAAGCTTGCAGCAGGACAGAGTTTATTCTTTGACGGAGACAAAACAAGTGGCTTTACTGCACCCCATGGGAACTATGACAAGCTTGCTTATATTTCAAGTACTCAAGAGTATGTGCTTGTAAAGAGTGACATGACTAGATATGGTTATAAAAAGATAAGTGGTGGCAATGAGTACAGACTTGTATGGATTGAAGATAAGTACAAAAACAGGATAAATATTGCAGGTGAGTATAACGGTAATATTTATAGAATCAAAACAGTAAGTGATAATTCGGGAAGATCATTAACCTTTGATTATTCTACTTCCAATAAAGTCACTGTTACAGATAACATAGGAAGACAGGTACAGAATTTGCTAGATGGTAGTACAGGCCATTTGGAGCAGGTTGTAAATATATATGGCAAAGATACTAAATATTCATATTATACAGCAGGTGAAGATATTTCCGAGGATAAAAAGAATGTAAACAAGTTAAATGAAGTACAGATTAGAGACTCTGAAACAGGAAAGTTTGTAACTATTCAAAGAAACTTCTATGATGAATCAAGTGGAAGGGTATATAAACAGACAGATGCCTATAACAAAGTAAAATACTGGAGATATATTGACCCGGTAGGCGATGAAAGTGTGGACATCGAAGTTAATGGTAAGCTTGAAAGACAGTTTACGGATGAGAATAATGAAACAACATCAATTGAATACAGTAGCTTCTTAAAACAGCCAATCCGTGAGGAATATCCTGATGGAAGTGTAATTGAGCATAAGTACAAGCTAAAGCTGAATAATGTTTGGATTGATACTACTAACCTTACAAGCGAGCAAAATAAACAGAATAACATATTATCTTCAAACAGAGCAAGTAGGGAATATATAAAAGATGCTTACGGATATACTACGGTTGAAGAAAGGGATGTAAATGGAAATATTGTAAAGGTAACTAATAAGTTTGTAGATGATGGGACAGACACTTCATTCAATTCTGCGCCGTATAAAGAATATGAATATGATTATAGCTATAATGCATCCAGTGCAATTCTTAGAAATAACTTAATTACTGAAAAAGAAGTAATGGAGAAAAATGATACTGATGCATATACTCGATACGAATATAGTGGAACAAACAAAGAATATCTTGAAAAGATTAAAAAAAGAATAGAGGGAGATACTTGGGCGACTACCATCTATACTTATTACAACAATGGTGAAAACGGATATAAAATCAATGGACTCGTAAAGACTGTGACAGATCCGGATGGTAAAACAACTACTTACTCGTACAAAACCAATGGATACCTGTATACAATGGAAGATCCTTTGGGTAATAAGACAATTTACGAATTTGACGGGGTTGGAAGGAAGACTTCCGAGATTTCTCCCATGAAGTTCAAAACAGAATATATTTATGAGGATAACGGTAAAGTTGAAAAAGTTATAGTAAACGATGGAGATGGTAATACAAAGGCCATAACAAGGAGTAGTATTTCAAAAACTGTCTATGATGGTTATGGCAGAAAGATTCAGGAGGTAACACCGAAGCAATACGAAGAAGACCCGAATGCGGAAGGTACAAAGTATGTCTATGACCTTAACGGCAGACTTAAGACCGTAACTGTAACACTTTCTAATGGTGAACAATATGTGACAGAATACACCTACGATAATGTAGGTAATATTCAAACAGAGAAAAGGCCTGACGGTACAATATATATTTACGAATATGATGATATGAACAGGCTGAAAAAAGAGAGCTTCAAATCGGATGAATATGTTGTTACTCCTGTTGTACTTAAGGAGTACGAGTATAAGAAAGAGAACAATAAAACAAATCCTGCTCTCAAGGATGATGTAAATATTGTTAATATATACTTTGAAAATGGAGTATATACACCGGACAATTGTATCCAAACAAAAGTCACAACAGATTATTTGAACCAAAGGCAAACTATAGAAGAAACAGGAAAGCCTACAGTAGTAAAACAGTATCTGAAGAATGGAAAGTTGAATTACGAAAAGGTAGGCAGTTATAATACATATTATGGATATGACGGTTTGGGAAGAATTACTGCAAAAAGGATACCATTGGAGGTAAAAGACGGCGTAATATTGTACACAAAGTATCGTTACACTTATGACAGCAGAGGCAACATAAAGATGGAGGAAACCGGTGTTGAAAAGGTTAGTATTAATGATGATCCTCAGAATTATCTTGTTAAGAAATACCAGTATGATGATAACGGAAGGTTGAAAAAGGTAATAGTACCAGAAGGTGAACTTGTAGAGTATGAGTATGACAGCGATGGAAATGTGAACGTGGAATTGACAAACACTAAAGATATGAAATACAACATTATAAGGTATGAAAACAACCACATGGGCAAACCTGACAGGAAGTTAGTGTTTGTAGAACCTGAAGATATTTTTGGTGTAGATGTTGATGGAAATACGAATTATGTATATGCAATAGTTACTGATTATATCTATGACACAGCGGGAAATGTTGTACAGGAAAGTACTGTTTTCAGTGAGTTGGACAGTTTTGATAATTACAGTGTTGTACGGACATTTGGAAGCCCTGTAGTTGTAAGTTATATATATGACAATATCAACAGGCTGAAAACAGTAAAGGAAAATGGTGAGGTTGCATACGGCACCGGTACACAGAAGAAAAACCTTACCACTACGATAGAATATAAATCCGGAGGTAGGATAAAGCAGGTTAAAGATGCTAAAAACAATGTAACGGAATACGAGTATACTTATGTGGACACAGGAAAAGTTGAAAAAGTTACAAACACTGTAGATGGGCAGAAATTGACCAGTGCAACCTACTATGACTGGGCAGGAAGGGTTATAGCTGAAGTTGCACCGGAAGACTATGATAATAATAAATCCCTCAATCAAATGAACCGCATAGTATATATTTATTCAGATAACCGTTTAGTTGAAAAAAGGTATAAAGGTACTTTAACAGAATTTGACCCATGGACGCTTAGTTATTATACAAAGAACATAGACCAATTAATAAGCAGATATGAATATGACGAATATGGGAATGTTATAAAAGAATACAATGCAATTGGGTATATGGAGCAATATTATACTGAGTATCAGTACAACCTAATTGGCAAGGTAACGAAAATGATAGATCCTGAAACTCAAAACCTTGGAGATGGGTATTATACAGCAAAATATGATTACGATACCATGGGCAGGATGATTTCAGAGATCCGTTACAAAGGTTATTCAGCAAAACCGGGGGAAAGTATAAAATACATTGAAAATGGACAAGCTGAAAGTTCATTCTATGTAAAAACAGAATACAGTTATGACTATTCGGGTAATGTGTGGAAGAAATGGGTTAAGAAAGGCACGACAGAAAACATTAATGTTACAGAGAGCGACCTTGTACTTGATAATGAATACGATTTATCAGGAAATCTGACAAGAAGTACAGATGCTAATGGTAATACTACAGAATATAAATACAATGCTTTGAATAAAGTTAGAAGCGTAGTTTACCCCATTGATGATTCAATGAAATATAACAATCCTTCAGGGGAAGCATACCAGGTAAATTATCAATATGATGCGATGGGAAATGTAAGGAGAGAGTATGACAATTTACAGAAAGTAGTGCTGTATAATTATGACGACAGGGGATTATTACAATCGCAAACTGAGCAGAGAGAGGTAATAGAAAATGGAAAAGTAGTTGTTTCAGAGACAATAACAACCTATACAAGATATGATGAGAATGGAAACAAGAGGTTTAAAACAGATGGAAACGGAAATGAGACAGAGTACATATATGACAGCCTCAATAGACTTAAGAAAACTCAAATTGTAGTAAATAACCTTGATGGACAGTCAATACATTCTACAGAATATGGTTATGACAAGAATGGAAATGTAAAGACAGTAAAAGAAACGGTGCAAAGAGGAGGCACGATATCCTCAAGTACTGTTGAAAACCATTATGACCAGCTTGGAAGGTTAATTGAAAAAGTTGATGCCTATGGTAAAGCAATAGAAAAGTTCATATACGATCAAAACAGTCGACAGATATATTCCGTTGATGCACTAAACAACAAGACTGAATATGTATATGATAAAAATGACAGGCTGATAAAGACGATTGATCCTCTAGGCCATTATACGGAACAGAGCTATGACAATGCTGGTAATGTAAGAACAATAAAAGATGGAGAGGGCTACGTTACAACATACATTTATGATGAATTTGACAGGCTATGGTATGTTATAAATGCCAAAGGACAAAAGACAAAATATACCTATGACAAGAACGGCAATATGCTGACACAGCAAATACTTAGTACTGATTTAAAAAATAACATAGATACAGTAATAAGTTCTACAACAAATGAATACAATGCTGCAAATTTAATTACGAAAAGGATTGGACATGGTGGAAGAACCGTGTCCGCAGATGGAACATACCAATACGACTATAGAAAAGTCACAGAATATGAGTATGATCCTAACGGTATGCTGCGTGAAAAGATTGACAGAAGCAGCAGTGCAACTGAGCAAAATGGTGCGGTAACAATCTATGATTACGACATTCATGGAAGACTAAAAACCCAGACAACATCAAAAGCAGGCGAGAATACAGTAGTAATATCATATCAGTATGATAACAATGGAAACACACTCAAGGTTATTGATTCAACAGGAGAAACCATACGCACGTACGATGAATTTAATAGGGTAAAATCAAAAAATGTACCGGGTATAGGTACTGTCAGGTACTATTATGATATAATGGTACAGGAAGGAATGGACTACCTGACTGCAGAAAAAAGTGTGGATCCTAAGAATAATAAGACTACAAAGGTTTATGACAAGGCAGGAAGACTTAAATATGTATTTGATGGTGAAATTACCTCTAATACATCAATAAATAGTGTAGACCAGTCAAAACTGACTACATACGTATACAAAGACAATGGTGCAAGGGAGAGCGTGCAATATCCGACTTTTGTAGAAAATGGTGAAACATACAGGTATGAAGAAGTATACACATATTATGAAGACGGATTACTTGAAACATTAGTGAACCGAAAAGTAAAAATTGCAAGTCCTCAAAATGAGGTTGAGGATGAAATTGAGAGATATTATTATGAATATGACAACGCTCACAATTTAAAAAGAAAACAAGAATATCTGCAGAATCAAGAGAGGACAAGTCTTTACACATACACAGAATTGAATCAATTGGAAATGCAAATAGAAGCTGTAAAGATAATTGATAAAAATCAAGCAATGGCTACATACACAATATACACCTATGACTTATTAGGCAACAGAGCAACAGAGTCTATAAGAAAAGGCGGAGAGACAGTATCATACACGTATAAATATGACGAACAAAATCAACTTGAAAAGATTATAGGTGTAGATGAAACAAAATCCTATACCTATGATGAGAGGGGGAACCTAAAAGAGGTAACCGAAACGGTTGGTTCATCAGCACCACAAAAGGTTGCAGAATATTCTTATGATTTGCTTAACAGATTGATAAAAGCAAAATCCGGAGCAAATACTTCAGAGTATGCCTATAATGGAGAAGGTTTAAGAGTAAAGAAAGATGGAGTATACTACTTATATGACTACGACAAAGTAATACTCGAAGTAAGTGCTAGTGGTGAGCAGATTGGCCGCAACATATATGGAACTAACCTGTTGATGCGTACAGCTAAAGAAAATAGTGGCAATAAGTCGTATTACTACATGTATAACGGACACGCTGATGTAACGGCATTAGTAAGTACATTGGATAATAAAGTTGTTGCAACATACTACTACGATCCCTTTGGAAATATTGACGAAATTGGAACAACTGGCGATGTAAATAACAGCATTACTTATGCCGGATATCAATATGACAAAGAAACAGGACTGTACTATCTCAATGCAAGGATGTATGATCCGAAGATTGCAAGGTTCTTGCAGGAGGATACATATACTGGTGACCCTAAAGATCCGTTGAGTTTGAATCTTTATACTTATTGTGCAAATAACCCATTGATATATTTCGATCCAACAGGACATAGTTGGTTAGGAGCTAATGATTATCAGACATACTTAAGCTATATAGAGGAACGCAAAAAGGCTATTGCTAAAAAGCAGATAGAGCAAGGAAAAATAATCGATCTTAAAATGAGAAATGATAAATCAGTAGAAAAAATTGTTCTTGGATCTAGAGAATTGGAACATAGCTCACTGCTATTTTTGCAGGATGAAATATATTATCGTGGGATATTGAGAGTTGAAGTTATTGGTGAAAATATAAAAGAATATACCGAACTATACTCCAAAACACGCGATGAAATATACTTAGAGCTTCTAAAAAACGAATATGTTGAGTATCTTGCAAATATCCAAACATATAGCGAATTAGGATTTAAAATAGAAGATTTTAAATTTGTTAAGGATGATGACTACTATAAAACTTTGTATAATATATATTATCGTAAAGATAACTTCATGCGTTGGTTGCTATTGGAAAGGAATCTTGAAACCCTGTTTACAGAGACACAGAATAACATAAAATCTGGGTTGGAAATAGGGAAAGCAGGGTTGTTTCAAAACCTAAGTTTAAAAATGCAGGAAAGCACTCCTTATAGCAATATAAAAGAACCATATAGCATGAAAGTAAATGATCCGAAACATGGTAGTGAAACTGATAGGATTCCACAGATAATAGTAAATAATGAAGTTGGAACCTCTTTTGAGGTTTATGTAGAAGGTACAAAACTGAGAGGAGTTGCAGAACAAGGCTTATTAGAAAAAAAAGAAAAGTTTTTGACACCCGATGTAGTAGGAAAAAAATATGTTAGACCGGATTTTTCAATATATGATACAAATGGTAATTTAGCAGCAATAGCTGATGCTAAAACAAGTTCATCAATACCATATGATGCACAAGCTCAAGGTCTTATAAAAGCTGCGCAAACGACGAAATCTAAGACTTTAATTTATTATACGCCTACAGGAAATTCAGTAATTGATCCAAGAATACTATTAGAAGCTCAAGATGTGGGCGTAACTATACTTCAAATAGGAGTGAGATAAATGGCAAATACATATGATTTGATTAGCCTTACCATTATGAGTTTAAAGGACTTTCAAGATGCTGAACTTGCATACAGCGTCATAAAAAAAATAAATGAATACGGAATGGATTTTATGCCTAATGTATACGGTATATATGAACCCCTAAAAAATAAGTATACTCCTGACAAAATTTCTGAAGTTGTTCAAATTTGGATGAATGAAGACAA
>Ga0134091_1001236_pt1 | contig 20659 bp, 11 predicted proteins | sample 2_5taG_FD_94451 | JGI IMG/M metagenome (GOLD analysis project Ga0134091, IMG submission 94451) | Switchgrass degrading microbial communities from high solid loading bioreactors in New Hampshire, USA - 2_5_20_6_A2 metaG | ecosystem: Engineered > Bioreactor > Semi-continuous > Anaerobic >...
CCCAAGCTCCTCGTCCTCCCTTGCAGGGGACGGGTAGACCAGGAGCCTGTTATCATAGAACTCCTGGTTGGAGACCGCTATGAGGGATTCGTGCCGGCTCCTGTAGTGCCACCTGAGCATCCTTACAGGGAAGCTTCTCTTGCAGAGGTGCAGTATGCTTTCAATGTCTGCAGCGGTGGCCACATCCTCTGAGTCCTCCTCCGCTGATATCATCTGGTCAAAGAAGCTGGTCGGTGGGAGCTGGTTGGTGTCACCCATCACCACTGCCGTCCTGGCCCTGAGGAATGCCCCCAGGGCGTCCTCGGGTTTAACCTGTGATGCCTCGTCAAATATCACGACATCGAACTGGAGCTGGCTGCTCCTGGGGTCAAGGTACTGGGCTATCGAGAGGGGGCTCATCATGAAGCAGGGCTTTATCCTCTTTACAGTGCCACCTGCAAGTTTCAGGAGCTTCCTCAGGGGCATATGACCCCTTTTACGTGTGAACTCCCCGCTGAGGATGCTCTCCTCTGAGTTTGGGGCCGCACCCCCAAATACCGTGGGCATGTTACTGTTGAGCTGGTGTATGAGCCTCTTCCTGTTGAGCTCGATTATCCTGGAGTCCAGTTCCCTGAACTCCCTTATCTTGGCCTCGTGGAGGTCACCTATGAAGGTGTACAGTGTGGGTATCTCCCTGAAGGCCCTTTCAAGGAGTGCATCTGCAAGGTTACCCTCCATGGCAGGCCTTATATCATCCATGCGGATTATACCGGACTCTATTATGGGTATGAATGCAGCTCCCCGGGTCTTCATGCATAGCCTCTTCTTCTCAAGGTACTGTGACCAGAGGGGGAGGAGGTTGAGGGCCTCACTCCAGGCCTTCACCCTTGACCTCCAGGCCCTGAAGGGGACGTCCTCTGGCATGGAGTTGAAGAGGACATGGGCATGGGTGTTTATAGCCTTCTGGAGCCTTGAGAGTTTATCCTCAAGTTCATTGTAGATTTCCATGATATCCTCAAAGTCAGAGAGCAGTTTCTCACCATCAAGGCCCCGGGAGATGCACTCAAGGGTCCTCTCTGATATCATTCCATCACTGTGGAGGTCCCTGAACCTCACAATCCACTCTGCGGTGGCCCTGAGGTCCTCGAGGGGTGGGTTCTCAGGGTTCCACATTGGACCGAAGAACCTCTCAGCCACCCCACTGTACCTCTCAAGTTCCTCCCTCAGGCTCATGACGTCCATGAGGTTCTCAAGGTCCTCAACAATCTCGTAGTCGTTCTCGGGGGCTCTCCCGACGTACAGTGCTTCTATCTCATTCCTTATCTTCCTGTACCTTCCGCTCAGGAACTTTATGCGGCTGGATGACTCCTTCAGGTAGTCCCTGAGGAGGGCCTCCAGGTCCACTCCATGTACAGATTCATGGAACCTGTCCAGTATCTCACGCTTCCTGGTGTAGGACTCCAGTTTATCAAGGAGGGTGAATGCATCCGCCCTGTAGCGGTCCCATATACTGGATTCCAGGACCCCCAGGTCGAAGGGCCTTGACTCTGCAACCACAGAGACAACCTCGGCGAGCCCCCTGAGTTCGGCCGGGGTCTTAACCCTCATGAACCCGTATCTCTCCTGGAACTCCTTCAGGGATGCTGTTAACCTGTCAGCGGTCTTCATTATTGATTCAAGGAGTATTTCAAGTTCCCTGACATCTGAGGGTAGCATCATACCGGGATCGGTGCCGGACCAGGGGTTCTCCTGGAGTGGCGGGAGGAGTTCAGCCAGTTTGGCCAGGTTTCTGAGTTCAACAAGGGCCTCATCCCATTCATCGGGTGTTATGGTCTCGGGGGAGGGTATCCTGACAAAGGGGAGCTCACCGTTGAAGTACTTCTCCGCACGCTCCTTCATCCCGAATAGCTGGAAGGGTGAGAGCTGTATGCTGTAAAGGGGTTCGTGGAGGGCGCGACGGTACTCGTTGAGTTCATCACGGAGCTTCTCTATCCTCCTGAACTCCCTCTCTGCCTCGGGCCTATCTGCCTCTGCCTCCATGAGGGTGGCTTCCAGTTCATTGAGGACGTCCTTCTTACGGGCCTTGTGGGAGTGGAGTTCAAGGCAGAACCTCCCGAGCCCTATGGAGTCCAGCCTGCTCTTGACAACCTCAAGGGCCGCCATCTTCTCACTCACAAAGAGGACTGTCTTGCCTGAGGCCATCAGCTCCGCTATGAGGTTCACTATGGTCTGGGACTTCCCGGTGCCGGGTGGACCCTCAACCACAAGGTTCTTACCTGCCTTCACGTCCTCTATGACCGCGATCTGGGATGAGTCGGCATCCACGACATGGTAGAGGTCCCTGTAGGGTATGCTGTCTATGTCCACCTCCTCGCTGTCATCGTCTATCTCAATGGAGAAGAGGGCCTTCAGGAGGGGCCTGTCCACTATCTCATCCCAGTTGGGATAGGAGGAGGGGTCCAGGTCCATGTACATGAGGAACTTGGTGAAGGAGAAGAATCCGAGCTGGACCTCATCGGTGACACCCCACCCCTCCATTGATGAGACGGCGCCCTCGACGCGTTTAAGGTATGCTGAGACACCCCCAGGAGAGGATGGCATGCTGAACTCTGGCAGTTCGACACCCTCCTCCCTGAGCCTTGCCTGGAGGGACATGTTGGTTATGATCTCACTGCCATCCCATCGGAGCGAGAATGATGAACCGGCCCTCCTCCTCTCAAGTGACACCGGTACCAGGACGAGGGGTGCTCTTCTGATATCGGGTTCCCCCTCGGTCCTCCACTCCAGGAAGCCGAGGGCCAGGTAGAGTATGTTGTAGCCCTGCTCCTGTATCATGGTCCTGGCCCTCTGGTTGATGTAGAATAGCCTCCTCTGGAGTTCGGCCTCTGTAAGGGCCGTCTGGAGTATGTTCTCGTCCTCCACCTCCATCAGGTTCTCCTCCAGGAGGATACCCTCAGATGAAACTTCCAGTTCATCGCTGGGGTTGTCCTCACTGGAGGGCGCATCCTCATCTGGATCCAGGGTTTCCTCCTCCTCAATGCGGGGTGCGAGCTTCATCTTTTTCCGGTTGAGGACAAGGTAGCTGTATATGTACTCGGGGTCATGGTTCACCACCTCAACCGTCCTGGACCTTGGTCTGAAGTTGAGGAGCTGGTTCCTCATTGTGAGGTCAAGGAGTTTCTCCCTCAGATTCTCAAATTCCCTTTCGATGATTTCCCTTGCAGATTGATCCATTCAGATTCTCCCTCAGTTCTCTTTCATAGAAGTCACGTCATCAGTATCTAAATTAATTCTATCCTAGATATTCTTCTCCCCCGGCACCGTTAATGTGGCCACCCTGTAGAAGATGTAGACGAATATTAAATCAACAAGCCATATCATGGCGGCGATGATCTCATCATTCCCGGGGATTGGCCAGAAGAGGTCAATGAGGTCCATAACCCTCGTGGCTGAGAATACTATCATTGAAACTGCGAATACGCTTATCAGAATGGCTGTTTCATCCATTTTTGAGAACAGCATCCCCAGGAACGCCTCATCATATCGCAGGTTGTTCAGGAGTATCCTCGCTGAGAAGTAGAGCGTCAGGAGTGGGGGTATCATTACAATCCATTTCACATACATCAAAGATCACCGCCCATCACTGAGGATAAGAGGAACACCGAAACCAGGAGGAAGAATGCGTTGAGGTTCAGGAAACACTCGACGACGGCCTCCTCCTGCCCAGTGACAAAGGTGAAGCCGACCAGTACCGTGAAGATTGATGCCATAAATATTGATACACATATGAGCCTTGCGGTGCGTCTGTGGAGGAACAGCATTGAGACCGCAAGTTCCCTGGTCCCTATCTGCCTGAGTATCCTGACACAGAACCCTATTATTAGAAGACCCATGACAAGGCCGGCCACCCTGTTTATGAGGAGCAGATGATCCATATAAACACCATAGATATTATGTTCAGGGGGATATTTATCTATTCCATTCTCCTGTCATGGCGAATCATCTGCATACACGGGGATACCCGGCAGGCCAGATCCTCCTCAACAGGTACCGGAGGTCACATGGGGAATCAGCAGCGCCATGTTGATGATGTCATCACGGTTGTGCTCAACCAGGGGGACCAGGGGTCCCGGGCTGCCGGTTGAGAGGTAGGTCCTGTAGTAGTCAGGGACGTGTGAGCCCGGTATGTCAAGGTCCCTCTCAGCACCCAGGATATGCCTCTCCACCGTCGACAGTTTACAGTCAGGGAGTCTGTGCCCCCATAGTCGCCTTGAAATATGGTACAGGTCCACGTGACAGTTTTCAAGCCTGTTTTCAAGGCCATGGACGGCTGACCTCCTCCTTATGTAGGGGAGGTCGAAGCTTGCACCGTTGAAGGTTACGATGATGGAGTCTGGTGGTATGTGGTGGTAGATCTCAAGGACCGCCCCCTCCATTTCAGGTGCCGGTGCCAGGCGCTGCCTCACATTTATCACCCCATCCTCAATCCATGCCATGCCTGTGAGTATCACCGGCGCCCCTCCAAGGCCCAGGGTCTCGATGTCCAGGAAGGTGAACCTCTCCTCATCCACAAGCCCAAGGGCCCCCAGGACCCTGTAATCAGAGGATGAACAGTTCAGGTAGCCCCTGATCTCCGGGAAGTCCCCTGCTTCAATGAGACCGAGGATACGTGCCGCCTCCTCCCGGTAGGTCTCATGTTCCAGGAGGTCCTCGATGGTATGGTAGCCCTCAGATTTCAGCATCCCCTCGGTTATGGAACCAACACCCCTCAGCAGTTTCAGGTCAGAGAGGATGTGGGGTCTGACATCAGACCTCCTCAGCTTCACCCTCCTCTCATGGGATATCTCCAGGGCCTCAGAGCCTGCAGCGGTCACCCTGGACGCATCAAAGGTCTCCTCGAGTGATGCGCCATCATATTCTATTACGAGATCCCATTTGAGTTTTTCAAGCACACTATACCTCCAGCGTCATTTTCAGGCCCATGGACTATGAGCCATTCATGGCCCTCTCATGGAAGTAGGCCGCCATCTCAACCTCCCCCTGCCTTCTGAGTATTTCCCCCATCAGGTAGCATGCCCCGGGATTTCCAGGGTCCCTCTCAAGGACCTCGTGTAGCCTGAGCTTGGCATCCAGGAGGTTGCCCTCACTGCAGAGCTCCTCAACCCCTGCGAGGACGTCCCCATCAACCTCACTGGCCTCCCTGACCTCACCAGAGGTCTGCTCCATGAGGTGCTCCAGTATCTTCACCGTCGCGTCCCTGTGGAGCGGAGAGTTCTCGTTGCCGCACTTTGGTGAGTAGATACATGATGGGCAGCCCTCGGTGCAGCTGCAGGATGATACAAGTTCCAGGGTCGATGCCAGGAGGTCCCCGAAGACCTCAACACCCTTCTCTGCAAGTCCGATTCCGCCCTCGAAGCCGTCATATATGAATATGGTGGCCTCCTGTGTGTCCGGGTGCATGGGTGTGGATATGCCCCCGATATCACTCCTGTCGCAGAGGACGTGGAGGGGGAATAGGGATATGAGGGCGTGTTCAGCCCCATGTATTCCCCCGTCGAAGGCGTCATCCCCGTAGATCTCCTCGAGCTCATCCCTGAGGGAGTCCGGGATGGTGAACCAGAGGGCCCTGGTCCTGAACCTGAGGGGTGGGAGGTCAAGTTCCTCTCTACCATGGACCCTGCTGTAGATCATCACCCTGTAGCCGGTGTAGTGCTCGGTCACCTCAACCTCGCCGAAGTTGACCTCAAGGCCCCCCAGCCTCCGACGCCGGAGCTTCCTTATAATCCTGAGCTCGGTGTCCCTGAGGACGCTGGTATGGTACTCAACGTCCCTCCTGTCAACGGTTATCCTCCTGCCTTCAAGGTCGAAGTTCCTTACAATGTAGGTGTTACCGTGGTTCATGAGCACCGCACCCTCATGGGCCTCCCTGTAGGCCTGGGAGCGGCTCATGGTCTCAAGGACGCGGCCCTCACAGATGACCGTGAAGGTGTCCTGGGAGACGTCATCGAGGCCGTACCTGAACTGGGGGTCGCCGCTGCAGGTGAGACCATCGGGTGCCAGTTCAAGCTCACCATCAGCGAGCATCTCCCCTGCAACACCCACACTGAAGTCGTATTCCAGGAAGTCATCCAGGGTTAAGGGCAGCTCGGAGGCCGCGCATGCAGTCTGGTTCCTCAGTATCAGCCTGTTCTGGAGGTCTATTATCGCATTCTCATGGGGCCTCTCAAAGATGAATGAGGGGTTCTTCATGATGTACTGGTCCAGGGGGTTCTCAAAGGCCACCAGGACCACCATGGAGTCCTTCAGGTTCCTCCCGGCCCTCCCGGCCTGCTGCCAGGTCGATATCATGGTCCCGGGGTAACCAGATATTATGACTGCGTCCAGTGAACCTATGTCTATGCCGAGCTCCAGGGCATTGGTTGCGGTGACACCCAGGAGCCTCCCCTCCTTGAGGTCAGCCTCTATCCTCCTCCGCTGCTCTGCAAGGTAACCTGCCCTGTAGGACGTCACCCTGTCAACGAGTTTCCTGTTCTCCCTGTCAAGCTGCTCCCTTGTCCAGCGGGTTACAAGTTCAGCCATCTTCCTTGAGATGGTGAAGCAGAGGGTCTGCACGCCCCTCAGAACAAGGTATGAGAGTATGGCTGAGGTTTCAAGGTGCGCCGAGGGGTCACCCCTCTTCCTGTAGGGGTTGTAGAGTATGAAGTGCTTCGGACCGGAGGGCGATGTGTCATCCGAGATCACCCTGAAGTCGAGGCCGGTAAGTTTACGTGAGAACTCAGCGGGGTTGGCGAGGGTTGCGCTTGCAAGGATGAACTGGGGGTCTGAACCGTAGTACCTGCAGATCCTCCGCAGCCTCCTCAGAAGGAGGGCCACGTTGGAGCCGAAGACCCCCCTGTACTGGTGGGCCTCATCGATCACCACGTAGCGCAGGTTGCTGTAGAACCGCCTCCACTGGTGGTGCCAGGGGAGTATGCGGTGGAGCTGGTGGGGGTTGGTGAGTATCACCCTGGAGTTCTCTCTTATCCAGGGCCTCAGCTCCCGGGGTGTGTCACCATCATAGGTTGACGGGTTGAGTCTGAGTCCGAGCTCTGATTCCAGCTCCTCCAGGACCCCGAGCTGGTCCCTTGAGAGGGCCTTGGCAGGGTATATGTAGAGGGCCGTTGCATCGGGGTTGAGGGTGAGGGTCTCCATGATGGGGAGGTTGAAGGCCAGTGTCTTCCCGGAGGCCGTGGGGGTTGTTATGAGGATGTTACCTCCCTCCCTTATGGCGTCGAGGGCCTCCCTCTGGTGGCGGTAAAGCCTTATACCCCCTGCATCCAGGTAGTCCCGGATGTTATCAGGGAGGTCCGTAGAGTCAGAGTACCTTGCTTCACGGCCCGGGATTGTCTCCACGTGTTCTATGGCATCCCTGAACCGCCAGTCCCTCCTGAACCTCTCAAGAACCCTTTTAACCATGAAAATGAATTATGGTTTAATCTTATTTAATTGTTGTCCAGGTGCAGAATAACCGTTTATTTAACCTCCAGACTTGCCGGACGGATCCGGGCGTTACACTTTTCCTTCTGATGGAACATAATATGATACAGTGTGGATGAGGGGGTGTAACTTTGAGGAGATATGTGGCTGTGGCCATCATCATGGCCGGCCTTGTCCTGGCAGCGGCCTATCTCTCAGGGGGTGGGGCCCCTGTGGAGGGTCGTGTGGCCCTGGTGGTCTTCGAGGACTACAACCCGCATGAATTTGAAACTCTCCGCTCCACAGCCACGGAGGTCACCGTGATAGGGGCGGGTAACCTCACATCTGGCTACGATGTCCGCATTGAGGATGTGAAGCCATCCGATATCAGGGGCTACGATGCAGTTATCTTCACAGGTGGAAGCGGCCTCTACAGGAGGGTGAAGTCCGGTCGGGTGGACCGGGACCTGGAGATGGCGGCCGGTATTGCAGAATCAGCCAGCAGGAGTGGTAAGATCGTAGGCGCCATATGCGCTGCCCCGGCCATACCTGCAATGGCCGGAATCCTGAGGGGTCAGAATGCAACCATATACCCTGGCCTTGAGGGTGTGCTCTCAGAGAACGGCGCCAGATACGTGAAGGGTGACGTCGTGGTTTCAGGGCGGATTGTGACGGCATCCACCCCTGAATCCGCCGGAAAACTGAGGGATACCCTCAGGGATATGATCAGGAAGCTTTGAGGTGTGCATTCATGAAGAGGTATATTGTCATTGTGATGCTTGCCCTGATGGTTGCGGGCTGCGTCTCGGAGGATGGTAACTACACCTACAATGAGGGTGTCCAGGACAGCAGTGTGGATAATCCTGTTAATGATTCATGGACCAGCGACTCCCAGGGTAAGGTTAACAGTACTGATGAGAAGAAGTCGAGCTACGAGGCATCAGGCAGCTGTTACCATGTGGTCGACGGTGACACCATAGACGTTGAGGGCGTCGGGAGAATACGCCTGGTTGGGGTTAACACCCCTGAACGTGGACAGCCAGGCTACAGGGAGGCGAAGGACTTCGTGAAGTCCATGTGCCTTGGAAGAACAGTCCAGCTGGACATCGATGATGCCAAGAGACACGACAAGTATGGGAGGGTGCTTGCAGTTGTCTATGTTGACGGTGTCAACCTCAACAGGGAGCTTCTCAGGCGTGGTTATGCGGAGGTCATGTACATACCTCCCTCTGAGTTTAACCCCTACGGGTGGACCTGAAAAAAAACAGAAAAAATTAATGTGTTTAAGATAAAATCATCAAGGAAACCAATAAAGAGGCAGGTTCGGCGATGTCAGATGTCGTGTTGATTGACATATTTGCAGGTGCAGGAGGGCTTACTGAAGGTTTTTTGAGGAGCGGTTATACATTTGTTTCACATATTGAGATGGACAGGAACGCCATTCAAACACTGGAGACAAGGGGGCTCTACCATCACCTGCAGAGGAATGGTGACCCTGAAGATTACACTGAATACGTTAATGGTGAGATAGGCCGTGAAGAGTTATTTGGCAGATATCCCGACTTTGACAGCGAACTGTATATGAACATTGAACTCACAGAGGAAAACCGGGACATGGTCATAGAGACCATCAGGTCAAAGATGAATGATATGGGGGCCGTTTCTGTTGATGGTATAATAGGTGGGCCTCCATGCCAGGCCTATTCATATGCTGGCAGAAGCCGTAAGAACATGGAGAATGACAGGAGAAACTACCTCTACCTCCTTTACATTAAATTCCTGAAAGAATTTCAACCAGAATTTTTTGTATTCGAGAACGTACCCGGGATGAAATCAGCAAAGAGGGGCCTTATATTATCTGATTTCCAGAGAAAGGTAACAGAACTGGGATATAAACTTGACTTTGGGGTGCATGACGCATTCGATTTTGGTATCCCCCAAAGAAGGAGGAGGATCATAGTCATCGGACATCGTATGGGAGATGAGATGATACAGTTTGATAAGGAGAGGTATGGGGGTACAGTGCATGACCTCTTATCTGATTTACCTGCCCTTGAACCGGGGGAGGGTACTGACGGTCCGCAGGAGTATAGATGTAAACCCTCCCCAATCCTTGAAGAAATGGGTATAAGAGGGGATAGGGATGTCCTCCGACACCACCGGGCACGAAGGCATAACCCGAGGGACCGTGAAATTTACAGGAGAACAATTGACGCATGGAACTCAGAGAGGAGAAGATTAAAATATACGGAACTTCCCCTGGAACTCAGGACACATAGGAACACCCGGAGCTTTCTTGATCGTTACAAGGTGGTTGCAGGGGACCTTCCTTTTTCGCACACGGTTGTCGCACACATATCAAAGGATGGGCACTATTACATCCACCCTGACAGAGAACAGGCCCGTTCTTTGACCGTAAGGGAAGCTGCAAGGATCCAGTCCTTCCCGGATAACTACATATTTGAAGGACCCATGACCTCGAAGTACAGGCAGATAGGAAACGCCGTGCCTCCATTAATGTCTGAGAAGATTGCCCTTAAACTTTATGAAATCTACATGGGGGGCTTCTGATTTCTGAAAAGGATCTGCTGCTTGATATTCATACCGGAATCTGCGAATGGGGAAAAAAGAATTTACGAAAATTTCCCTGGCGTGAAAGAAGAGATGACTATGGAATTCTGCTGGCTGAAATAATGCTTCACAGAACACGCGCAGAACAGGTACTTGAAGTTTATGAAAACTTTGTTGAAAAATTTCCTGATTTTAAATCGGTGTGTGAAGCGGGACAGGAAACAATAGAAAAAGAAATGGAGTCCCTTGGTCTCAGATGGAGAGCCAGAAGCCTTCATAAACTCGCATGTGAGATTGAAAGCAGACACGGGGGGGCTGTTCCAAAAAACAAAAATAGGCTCCTTGAACTTCCAGGCATTGGAAACTACATTTCCTCCGCGTTTTTATGTTTTTCAGAAAATATTCCAGAACCCCTTCTGGACACGAACACCGTTAGGATCATTGGTAGATTGTTTGATCTTGAAATCAGTGATTCATCTCGCAGAAAAAAAGATTTTGAAACCGTAATGAGGAAAATTCTTGAATTTGGCGACTGCAGACACCTTTCATTATCCATGATCGATTTCGGAGAGGCTGTGTGCAGAGCTAGCGATCCGCTCTGCCATGAATGTCCCCTGAAACTATCATGCAGCTTTTACAGGAGATGCCAGAATGAGAAAAACAATGATTGAAGAGGTAATAAAGGATGTGCTGGGACCACGCAGTGGCCCAGAGGAATCCATTAAAGGCGACCCCTACGATGAGTATATAACCGGTGTTATCATACCTGCAGGATGGAGTCCTCCCAGAGGAATGGGTACTGCTGATCCCGATTCTGAAAATGTGAATACAGGCATCGTTTCATCAGGAGAAGATGATTCTGATTATGAAAGGCCAGTATCATCAGAGCCCTTCATAAGGCCACGTTCGTTTGGTATTTCATTCATGGCACCCTTCGATGCAAAAGAAATTGATGTGTGTGTCACGTGGGGTCGATACACCAGATCCAACGATGAAAAAATGTGGAAGAGAGAAAGCCATTTCTGCATCAAAAAATTTTCACTTGATGAGGATAATACCCGTGAATGCATCTACAGTGAAGATGATGGCAGTATAACGATCAATGTTATGGTCAGGGAGAACGAAAACCGGAAAAAGAACGTTCGGGTGATTCTGGTAAATGAACTTAAGGTCGCTCGAAATGCTTACAGACCGGAAACAGCCTCCTGCATTTTTCAGCCATCCATTCGCATTAACGTAGAAGGCTGTTCGGAAACTTCAGATACCCCCGATGACTACAGAGATGAGATGAATTTCATTTACAGAAACAGAAAAATTGATGTGATGGGAATTCAATGCTCTGCAGTATCAAAATCCTGTGAATACTCACATAACCTCAATGAGTATATTTTATGGCCTGATGGTCTTAATCTTGCTGAAAAATTCCCTGAAATTGAAAATTTCAGGACTCCGGACTTCAGAACAGAATTTGTACCTCTCTATTCCATTCCAATGCCATCCTTCGATGTGGAAGGGGTTGATGAACTTTCTGCAGAGAAACTTTCAGAGGCATGGGATTCCAGTTCAATTTCAGAGATAGTGGACCCTCTCATAAATGCATTTGAAATGTGGATAGAATCCAATAAAGAAATCCAGAAGTCAATGGATGGCAAAAATAAAAAATTTGCATCCAGGATAATCAAAAAACAGGAAGAAGCTCTTAAAAGGCTCAAAAATGGATTGGAAATCCTCATGAACAATGAGAAAGCAAGGCTCGCATTCTGTTTTGCAAACAGGGTCATATCACTTCAACATCAGTGGACCGGGCAGGATGATGATTTCCTCTGGAGACCATTCCAGCTCGCATTTTTCCTCATGAACATCGAACCCATATTCAATCCTGATTCGGAATATCGTGATGTTCTGGATCTCCTCTGGATACCAACAGGGGGTGGGAAAACAGAAGCTTATCTTGCCATAATAGCATTTACGATGTCTCTTCGCCGCCTTAAAGGTTCTCTTGGTTCAGAAAGTATCCAGAGATACTATGGAACAGCAGTTATATCAAGATACACCCTGCGCCTCCTCACCGTGCAGCAGTTCAGAAGAACCCTGAGAATGATAACAGCGGCGGAGTATCTGAGAGTTTTCATATGCGACAGCGGCCTCAGGGGATGGAGACCCTCCGCCTGTGATATAAAAGAGGACTGGTTATATGGTTCTGTGAGGTTCTCCGCTGGCCTCTGGGTCGGTGGCGCCGTGTCTCCACTTCATCTGAGGGAAAATAAAGGGGCCATTGACATCATGACCTCCGCCAAGGAAGGTGAAAATGAAAGTGAGCCGGCCCAGGTCATCAGGTGCCCCGCATGCAATTCATGGTTGAGTCTGCCGGATTCTTCAGAGAGCTCACTGCCTGCCCATGATAACACGATAATCACCGTGGTCCAGAAAAAGAAGACGGACCTCAACTTTGAGCCTTCAGAACTCAAAAAAATGTTTCCTGAAATCAGAGAAATCAGAGTTTCCCGGGACAACCTCAGGGAGAACCATGAAACACTCATCATAAAATTTGATGAAAGAGATATTGACATCCCCCGGATATCAGAAATCATGAAAGAACTTGAGAATCACTTTGAGTTCTCATCACTGAGCTGGAGAAGACCCGGATACTTTGGAAGCTCCTTTGATAAAGAGAGGAGGAAAAAGAAATATTCGGACTTTGAAATCTGGTGTCCCAATCCGGACTGTCCTCTGAATAAAGATGTTGACTGGGTGGAGGGTGTTCCCTCAGGTGATGGATCAGAGTTTCCCGATGGAAATGCCAAAAGAAAGTTTGAGGGTCCTTTTATAGAAAACAGGAGAATTCCTGTTCCTGCCTACACCGTTGATGAACAGGTATACTCAAGGTGCCCCACAGTTATAATAAGCACTGCTGATAAGATTGCGAGACTCTCCTTTGAGCCAAGGGCAGCAGCCATCTTCGGAAATGTTGATAAATTCAACATATTTTACGGTTATCACAGGGATGGTCTGTATCCCAGAGACACGACAAAAAGAAGTGAAGCCCATGACACTGACGTGGAAGGTTTTCTGCCTCCTGAGCTGATAATACAGGACGAACTCCACCTCCTTGACGGTCCCCTCGGAAGCATGTTTGGAATCTATGAGGCATCCGTGGAATCTCTCATATTGCGTGGAGGGCTGAGGCCAAAATATCTTGCATCCACGGCAACGATAAACAACGCACATGATCAGGTCCGACTTCTCTTTGGAAGGGATCTGTTTCAGTTTCCGCCACACGGCCTTGAAATAACCGACTCATTTTTTGTTAAGGAAGAGGATTCAGGTGATGCATGGGATGAACGGATGAGCGGAAGAATTTACATGGGAATCGCGGCGCCCGGAAGAGGTCCGATAACTCCCCAGATAAGGCTATGGTCCCGTGTTCTCAAAACATCTTCAGAAAACACCGGTGACGAAGCCATCAGATATTACTGGACCATTGTCGGATACTATAATTCCCTGAGGGAACTTGGAGGTGGAATTGCATTTTACAGGGAGGACGTTGTGGAGAGGTTGAAGGAGATTTCCGGGGATGATCCCCGTGATATAGATCCTGACCCGCTGGAACTTTCAAGCAGGATTGACTCAACTGTCCTGCCCCTTGTACTTGACAGAATAGAACGCGATGGAGAACAGCCAGAAGTCCCGGCATATGATGCCATTTTCACAACATCAATGTTCGGTACCGGTGTGGATGTGCCTCACCTTTCACTCATGATTGTCAGCGGTCAGCCAAAGACAACAGGATCCTACATCCAGGCCACAGGGAGGATCGGGCGAAAACGGGGGGGTCTTGTCCTGACATTTCTGAATGCTTCAAGACCCCGGGACATGAATCACTATGAAATGTTCATGAAGTATCATGCGAGAATTCATGAAAGCGTTGAACCGGTTTCAGTTTCACCGTATTCAGATGGGGCATTAAATAGAGCCCTTGGACCAGCAACCGTCGCATTTCTCAGAAACATGCCACTGGCCCGTGCTGACTGGACAGAAGAAGATGGTAAGGTCATATTATCCGGAGAATCCTCTGAAGATATTCATTATCTGCAGGAATTCCTCGCAAACAGGGTTGGGAAAATATTTAACAGAGAAGAAGATGTGGAAATAATTGAAAATTTCCTTGAAGAGTGCATCAAACAATGGAAATCTGTTGCAGAAGAAGTCGATGAACTCCGATTTTCAGAGTACGTGCTATATAGACCCGAACAACATAACGTGGTCCTTGGCACTCCGGCGCATGAATATAAAAACCTTAAGACAGTTTTCAGAAATGCTCCAAATTCACTGAGGGATATTGAGGAAACAACAGGTTTCAGGGTGTGAATATGATGAATGATGTGCAGCATCTTAGAAGATCCCAGTTCATATTCACCTATGGACCGGGGGCCATACTGGAGGGAAAGAACGGGCCCGTGATGATCCTTTCACTCAACGAGGGTCTGGGAAGGTATTTTACAGGAGAATGGCTTGAGAAATTTGAGATTAAAGACAGCAGACTTTCCGAGTTTCTCCGGAAAAATAAAGAGATTGATGGAACCATACGGCTATTTTCACTGCCCACCAATGCTGCCCTCTCCCATGATGAAAACAGTTACATCTACAACACATACCGGTTTCCCCGGTGGAAAATATGCTATGGAAGAAGAGAAGGCGGACACCAGAATCCTGTCCTTTATGAACATAAAGGTGAAGGGGAAGGCTGCCCCCTGTGCGGGTCGAAGAATGCCTCAGCCACTCGATTTGTAGCTGCGTGTCCTGACGGACATCTTGATGATCTGCCATGGAAATATCTCGTTCACAGTAAAGAAACAGGATGCAATCCAGAATACTTTCACTGGAAAATTGAGGGACCATCAATTGCGGATATAATAATTGAATGTCCGGAATGCGGACAATCATCTTCCATGAGAGATATTTACAGGAAAAAATTCCGTTGCACAGGCAGATTTCCTGAAAACAGATCAGGACACCGTTCAGAGGAATCATGTGAACTTGAAATGAAGATTCTTCAGAGACAGTCAACATCCCTCAGAATACCCGTAACACTGACCCTTGTGAAAATTCCCTATAAAACAGAACTCGATGAAATACTGGAGAGCGATCCAGAATTCAGAGGTAATCTGCGCGGTATTATAAACCATGCAAATAAAGAAAATCTGCTTTCAGACGTTAAGCAGAATAAAATAAAATATTATGACACCGTTAAATGGAGTATTGAGGAGATGGGTTACAGAAAATTCTGTGAACATGTAATGGAATTCAGTGACAGAATAACAGAAAATCCCCTTGGAGACGAATTCCGGGTCCTCAGAGAAATGCGAACATCTGAAACACTATCAGTGGGAGAACCTGTGAAATTTTCTGTTGATTCTCAGATTATCCTCAAAATTGTTCCTGTTGAAAAATTGAAACTTACAACTGCTCAGATTGGATACTACAGGAGCCCCTATCTTAAAAAGGACGAAAATTCAGAGATAATTCCTTCAAATATCGTGAGTACCGGTGCAAGGGACGCAATTTCAGGTTCATGGTGGTATCCTGCATTTGAGAGTGTGGGTGAGGGCCTGTTCATAACAGCGGACAGAATACCCCCTGAATCTTTATCCTCAAATGCGACGGAGGAGTGGAATGAAAGAAAACTGATTCATGACGAAATTCTGAGACAGAACACACAGGTGAGTTCAGAATTTGTGTGGTGGCATACAATTTCACATTCCATTATACGGGCCCTCTCTTTATATGCAGGCTATTCCTCACCATCAATAAGAGAAAGAATTTACACAGAATCCGGAGGCGCCGGTGGCATTCTCATTTATTCATCATCGGTTGGAGATGATTGCAGTATGGGAGGTCTCTCAGGATGTGCTTCGGAATCAAAATTTGAGGAGATATGGAAAATAGCAATGAAGAATATTGAATTCTGCTCCAGCGATCCAATATGCAATCAGAACAGGATTTCAAATGGAAATTACAATGGATCCGCATGCCACAGCTGCCTGCTGCTATCAGAAACATCCTGTGAACACAGGAACAGATGGCTGGATAGGCATCTTGTTCTTGGAGATTGAGGATCTGAACTGCTCAGAAATGGTGGTGAATATATGGGACCTGCATACTACTATCATGATTATCCTGTATGTCCAAACTGCAATGAACCCGTGATTACAGGAGCTCCCCTCCTGATTGAGGATGACAGAACATTGAGGTGTTCCTCCTGCGACGCATTTTTCAGTCCTGCGGTGAATCTTCCGGAAAATGAAGGGGCGCATGAATTCCTTACGAATTTGAAAGAATTTGCCGGTAATGAACTACCCCTTCTCTGGTCCATAAAAAATAACGTGATTGAAAAATCATATCTCAGCTGGCTTCCCAGTATCAGTGAAGGAAAGTACCTGATAACATGGCCCTGGAGGGATGTCAGATTCATTCCACTTATAATCTGCGAGTACCTGAGGGTTAAAACAGATGCCAGGATAATTGTGATCGGTGAGATTAATACCAGTGAAAGTAAAAATGAGCTGGGTTTTCCTGACCCCTTTTCAGCGCTTGGAAGCCTACACTACATTGAAGATATCTCTTTTAAGAAGAATTCAAGTGATCTTAGAAATCTTAGAAGATTAATAAACGGAAAAAATGTATTTAAAAAGAAAAAAAAGATCCATTACAGAATAAAGGATTCAAAGAACAGACATACGACAGAAATATCAGTATACAGGCCAGAAATGACCATTATAAAATGCAGAAACCGCATTTTAAAGTACTATAAGAATTTATATGGAATGAACGCTGTAAGGAGTATAACCTGGAAGGATGGGAAGGGTGATAAAAGAATTAAAAAACTGAAGGATGAAGGAATAATCGCCATAAGCATTGAAGAAAGGGAAGAATGGACGGGCAAAAAACTCAATTTTCCGGTATCTGACCTTTTTCATGTAATACTGAATTATGATAACTTAACACGTTTTAAAGATCACTTTAAGTATGATTGCATAACAGATGTCAGGGATACAGATACTTCAGACAGTTCCGTGGTTTTTATCTCACAGACCCTGGAACCAGAAAAACTCTTTGGCATCGTTGAAGAATGCAACCCAGATATTGTATTTTTCACAGATTCAGATTATTTCGTCAATGAAAGGCTTTTCAACGGTAGGAGGTGGCAAAAATTCAGAGAATTTCTTCGTTCAACAGAGTGTACTGTTCTGATGTTTTCACTCAGACCCGACAGCAGACACCTGTACAGAGACCTTCAGGACAGCTTCACATGGCACACCTGGGATTGCATACCCATTCTTGACATACTGACCGGAGATGAAGATCATTCAAGACCATCCCCATTTTCATCATCATTCAGTGAAATATCTGTCCCGGGGATTAATGCTGAGATAGAGTACATCCATCTCGAGGAGATTGATAGAATAGAAGAAATCTCCGAAAAGATCCTGAAAATAGATAACGGTAAAAATGTGCGCCGTTATCTAAAATATCTTCCTCAGACACCTCTCAAGCTCCGCGGCCCACACAATTATTCAAATGGTGGCTGGGTCATTGATAACATTCTGAATCAGATCCTGGATACACCAATCTTTGACGAGGTGAAAAACACATTCGAAGAGGTTTATTCAATTTCATCGGGCCCCCAGAGAAACCCCATACTGAACTCCGTGAAAGAAATCATTGAAGCGGAACTTTCAGAGGATGACAGAAAATCTATATTCATAGCTTTAAGATCATCGCGGGAAACAAAGAGCCTGAAAAAAACTTTTGAAATTGATGAAGAGAATCCTGATGTGCTTGATGCTGTTGATATATGCACCTGGAATGATCTCCCCACCCACCATGGGGAAGGTCCCTCAGTGGTAATAGCAACTTCATATCCACCCATCGGATACTCTCTGAATGATACAGATATAGATAAATTTTACTTCATAGGAGGATCAACAGCCATTGAAAAAATAAAATCAGTAGTTAACAACAGAATCACAGAGCAGATTACAAAACCTCTTCACATTCCATCAAGAAAAGAAAGAGCGCCCGAACTTCTCTTTGAGATTACAGGAAAAATTCATGTTCCTGAAACCGTTAAAGAAGATATCCTAGAGTTTGAAAGATCCATTGAATCAGGATCATATTCAAAGATATCGAATTCGTATGGGAAAACCTATAAAAAGCGTGCGAGAACAATAAGAGCAGGCACTGAATGTGTGCTTGTGATCAATGAAATGAATTGTGGAATGTTCATACCATCCCACAGGCTTCTTTTCTTTAAGGATGAAACTGTCGACAGGATCGAACACATCAGAGCCGGTGATAAACCTGAAAATCTTCAGAACAGGACTCTTTTACTGGATGAACATGGATTCTATACATCATTCAAAGTCCTTTTCACCAGATTCATGATAGAAATTGCCCCAAACCTGAAAATAAAACGTTCCTACTACACCTGGAACGGCTTCAAAGAACTTGTGGATGACTCATATGAATGGTTAAGGAACATCCGAAATGCCATGAAGAAGCTTATGGATGCCCGTGACTGGAATGAAAACAGGGCAAAGGATTACCTATCAGAATATCTTGTTAAATATGATCTCAACGCCAGAAACCCCGAGTATATAAGAGATCACTGGCTGTCGGATCCAGATATCATACTGACGTCGGAGGGTCATGTTCCAGTTTTTGATGTCGAGCACCCCAAGGGAATTTCAGATGTTGAAAAAATATACAGGGCTCTGGATGAACTATTTCCTGAAATGTGTCTTGATGATGAAAAAGCAAGAAGATCATACATTGCATCACGGACTCTTCAGAAACTGAGAAGAAAATTTTTAACTGATGAAAAGCAATCGCTGCATCAACGGTACCACAGATTCCATGACGAGCTCTGGAAAGAAATAAATTACGTCCTTAAACGTTCCGATAAATTTAAAATAAAGGATGCCAGAATTGTTAAGGTCAAGATAGATTCGCCATCCATGAAAATACTTCAAGATTATAAGAGGTATATAACATGAGAGTACGAAGTCACTTCCACCCCTCAATGATCCTCTGTTTCAGTATGCGGAACTCCTCATCCTCAAGCAACCTTCCATTCTTTACTATATGCCCCCTGAGGGTCCTCAGAATGAATGATACCACAGCATGACCTATCATGTCACCCTTAAGACCATATGGGGGCATGGAGAGGAATTTCATCTCATCCACCGGATCAAAGTCGCCCCTTGAAAATTTTTCAACTGTCACATCCACCATGGTCTTAACTGGGTGGTAGACATCTGGAAGGAGGTTAAGGTTCTCATCAACTATCCAGTCACCCCCGGGGCCCCTGAGGATGTGGGCGATGAACCATAATAATCCACTCCCTGTTTTCTTTTTGAACTCTTCAAGATTCTCAGAGAAGAATATTTCAAAGACCTTCGGGTAATTTCCAGTCTTCCAGAGGTTTCTGTTTCCACGTATCACAGGGAGGTTCTCAGGGCCAGAGTGGAAGATCCTCCTTGAAAGCTCACTGTTTATCAGCTCGCTGAGACCATAAAGCCTATCCCCCCTCCCTGATTCACCATTGAGGTACCACTGGAAACCTGATGCCATCAGATCCCCGACCCACGCCGACACCATCCTCCCTGCAGCATCACTGTGCTCAGGGTCATCTGAACTCAGCGCAAGGGTCATGTGGTCGAGGAGGATCTCATAGTCCTCAGCAGCCATTGAGGCGTCAGGGAATACCATGAGAACGTTATCAGGTCCTTGGAGGGTCGGGGCGGGCATCCCCTCATGGGTTCTAAGTATGAGGGCCACAAGGATATCTGATCCTCTGCCATGGAAGTCATCAGCTGAGACCTCAGGATTCAGTGTGGAAGCATACCCTATTCGGAGCTCCCTGAGTGAGGAACCCCTCAGGAACCCCTCAAGGTCATCCCTTCTTTCACCAAAAAGTTTATCAGGTTCATTTATTATTAATTCTCCCAGTCTATCCCTGAATTCCAGATCTTCAGAGCCCAAGTGAGGCCTTTCATCGATCTTAACCCTGAATGAGGAGATATAGCTGTCAAGTATCTCATCCGAGGATGTATCATCAAGATGGATGACACCGTCGTCCAGGGTGATTGATGGGGACTCCTGCAGTTTAACTGCGATTGATTCCATGGTGGTCCCGAAAAGTCTGAGGGGGCCCCCCGGGCATTCATCACCGTAAAGGTATTCCAGTCCAATCTCCCGGGAACCGATATCCTCTGCAAGCCTGTAGAGGGAGTAGGCCACCACATGGTGGTCCAGGTCATCCAGATGTATCCTTTTAACCAATGAGCTCCGTCCCCTCTTCCTCATGGATACGATGGCACCCAGACGCGAGTTATCAAACATGTTGATGAGGGCTGAGACAGGATTTTCCACTGTGGAGTCCTTAATATCACCGAGATCCGGCCTTATGGCCTCCATGATCCCCTTCTTATCGAGGTACTCATCGAATCCCACATTGTCACAGAAGAGATTAACGATGGGGGATCCATGGTACATGCTGACCCAGAGGATCTGCCATGCTGCCACGGGTTCCATGAAGTAGAGGTCCCTGATCCTGCCAAAGAGTGGGGTTACTTTTTCCTTAACAATGAGG
>Ga0134091_1001239_pt1 | contig 20634 bp, 17 predicted proteins | sample 2_5taG_FD_94451 | JGI IMG/M metagenome (GOLD analysis project Ga0134091, IMG submission 94451) | Switchgrass degrading microbial communities from high solid loading bioreactors in New Hampshire, USA - 2_5_20_6_A2 metaG | ecosystem: Engineered > Bioreactor > Semi-continuous > Anaerobic >...
GAAACTTGAGGTCGTACAGGTCTATGGAGTGGACCCGCGCGAAATATGGCCGTAACGTCCGGGCCTGACCATGGTGGCATGTCTGTCCGACGGTCCCTGATGCTATATTGTTACTTTACATAATAACTGTGGTATAGTAATTATTGATAATTGCTTAAATCGTGCCAGGGACAGAACCCAGGCACATATTATATAATAATAATTTAAAGCCAGGTGTATCAAAATGCAAGACATGCATGACGTGATCATAATAGGCGGCGGTCCGGCAGGCTATACGGCAGCGCTTTACAGTGCCCGGGCAGGTCTCGCAACGCTCGTACTCGAGAAGCTGGCTCCAGGAGGCCAGATGGCAACGACGCTGTCGATGGAAAACTACCCGGGGTTCGAGGAACCGATCAGCGGGCCGGACCTGGCGCTGAGGATGGAAAACCAGGCAAGGAAATTCGGCGCCGTCGTGGAATATGACACGGTAACGGAAGTCATCCCGGACATCGGTATAAAGACTGTAAAAACCCTGAAGAACACTTACCGGTGTAAGGCTGTGATATTGTGCATGGGCGCCGCCCCAAAGAAACTTGGTCTTCCAAAGGAAGAGTTGCTGAGGGGTTCAGGCGTTTCATACTGTGCAGTATGCGACGGCGCACTTTTCAGAGGACGGCCGGTAGCAGTCGTCGGAGGCGGCGATACCGCAGCCGAAAATGCGCTTTACCTCTCCAGGTTCTGCCCGAAGGTATGGCTCATACACAGGAGAGAAATGCTGCGCGCCTCAAAGGTACTGCAGAAAGAACTTTTCAGCAATAAAAATATCGAGTTCATATGGAACGCCGTGGTCGAGGAACTCCGCGGAAAATTAAGCCTCGAAGGCATAACGGTAAGGGATCTGAAAACCGGCAGCACAAGGGTGCTTGATGCGGAAGGCCTGTTCATATCGATAGGGGTGACTCCCAACACTTCTCTTGTCCAGGGGAAAGTTGCACTAGACGACGACGGCTATATCATCACAGATGAAAGTATGCGGACAAATGTGCCTGGTGTGTTTGCTGCAGGCGATATCCGGAGCAAAGTCCTCAGGCAGGTCATCACCGCGGCATCCGACGGCGCCGTGGCAGCCTATTCTGCAGAGCAGTACATCAGCAACACCTTTCCTGAATAAGGATGCTGTATCTTCATCCGATTTTGGAGCCGTCATTACCCCTGCTCTTTCTTTCCGCCATCATCCCGGCAAGTTTCTCAGCCACAGAGATATCGGCGGGAAGCAGCCCGTATCCGGACAGTTCATCTGCATCGACCCACCTGTAATCGTCATGGACACTGAGATGCATGTCCCCGCCTGTTACTTCGGCGAAATACGCCAGCAGGCGTATCGTACCCTGCGGATACTCATATATGCTTTCACAGAAAAAGCCCTTTACAGCAACTTCTATGCCAAATTCCTCGAAAAGTTCTCTTTTCAGGCACTCCTCGGCAGTCTCGTGCTGTTCGAGTTTTCCTCCGGGGAACTCCCATCCGCCCGCCATGTTTTCACCCGGCGCTCTCCTGGCAATAAAAACCTTATTTTCGCTGTTCAGAATTATCGCAGCGGTGACATCTTTTGCTTTTCTCATATCCGTCTCCTGAATATTTCTTTTGAGTCCCTGCTCCGGGCATATATCCTGCGTCTTTCCCCAAAGAAGATCTACCTCATCTTTTCCCCGGGCATATCGCTGCATCTCTCCTCCGGGTTTATCTGCTGTGCCGCTCATTTTAGTTTATCACTCCCGAAGCCAAAGATCCAGATCGCGGTACTTGGTCTGCCGAAACCAAGCCGGGATCAGGCGCTCTCCAGTGTCTGCGATATATTGAGCGCATGGCCCGACCCCTCTCCGGCACAGTCACCCCGTTCCCGATACCTGCAGCGCCGATGCGGTCATTTGAATCCGAGCCATACGGTTAGCCGTCCACGGGAAGCGGGTCTGTTCGCCGGCAGAAAACAAAGCGGATTGACGAATATGCGCGCATAATTTAATATATAACTGAACAGGAGCTGCCTATGAATGCAAAGTACAGAGAATGCCTGAAAAGACTTGGTATATTCGTTCTCGTCGTCATATCTGTAGTGGGAGGAGTCTTCCTCGCTGTCAGGCTGGCGTTTTTTCTCCTGCCCTTCCTTATTGCTTTCGCCCTGTCATCGCTGATGGAGCCACTGATCAGGGTACTTGACAGGAAACTGCATATCAAAAGAAAAATATCGGCGCCGATAATCCTCCTGCTGATGATAGCGATAATCATAACGCTGGTCGTACTCGGGATCCTGAGGCTGGTCGAAGAGATAAGAGGGCTCATCGCTGCCGCCCCCGCTTTTTTCTCGAGTCTGTACACAGAGATTGTCGAGTTGATCAAAAAAGGATCCGAACACATCGACTGGGTACCTGTGGACATCACGGACAACCTGGGAACCGTTATCGCCAATCTTTCCAATACGGTCACCAATTTCGGCAAGGCACTGGTGAAAGGCGCTTATATGACCGCACTGTCACTGCCTGAAGTGATCATATTCACCATAGTGACGATACTTGCGACATATTTCATGGCTAAAGACCGCCACGTGATATCTGCCGTACTCAGGCGCCATTTGCCCGAAGTCTGGGTGAACCGCATCCTGTCCATCAAGAATGACCTGTTCACGGCAATATTCGGTTATCTGAGAGCAGCACTCATCATAATGGTGATAACTTTCACAGAACTCCTTATCGGCCTTACCATCATCGGAGCCAAATACACGTTGCTTCTTGCATTCCTGATCGCTGTCATAGACGCTCTTCCGATCCTTGGTACCGGAGGCGTCCTGATACCCTGGTCGCTTTATTCTTTCATTACCGGCGATATCAGGATGGGAATCTCAGTCTTCGTACTTTACCTGGTCATACTGGTCGTCCGCCAGTTTGTTGAACCAAAGGTGGTGGGCAATCAGATCGGCGTACATCCGCTGCTCACCCTTCTTGCGATGTACACAGGCCTCAGGCTGATAGGGTTCATAGGTATGATACTCGGTCCGATAACCTTTATCCTCATCCGCAACATCCTGGTGACGATTTACAGGAACAAGCCCATTAAGGATATAATACGTTTCGATCTTGCCGAGTCGGACGCCGAAACCGCCGACTCCGTCCAGGATGTAAATGAGACCTCGGATCCGGCTCCCGGTGTGCACGTCGATCCCGACGGGCATGGCAACGGAGGCATAAAAAACATGCCGGACGAAGCTGTCACTGATCCAGCCGGCGCGGGCACCGGCGAGCCTGCAGCCGAAAGAGGCGCCGCAAGCGAAGATCCTTAGGCGATTCGCAGATTGATGCGCATATATTTTACCCTTTGGAAAAAACTATTGACGGAGGTGTAAAATATATGACGACTATCAGTTTGACGACAAAGGAGAGGATGCTTCTCGAGGATCAGAAGAGCCACGAGGAGATATGCATCGAAAAGTACGGCAAATATGCACAACTGGCTGCAGATCCGCAACTCAGGAACATCTTCATCAATAATGGAAAAATCGAACAGGAACATCTGGATACGCTGAACCAGCTGCTCAAAGGACAGGTGCCTTCGATGGGACAGCAGGGCGGCAGCCAGCAGAGTGGTACGGGCATGCAGAACAATGCCGGCGGGCAGCAGGCGCAGCAGCAAAACGCCCAATCGGCCCCGCAGATCAGCCAGGCATCCGGCCTGGTATCGGACGAGAGCCTCTGCAACGATATGCTTACGACCGAAAAATATATATCCGGCACATACGACACCGCCATTTTCGAATTCAAGGACACACAGGTGCGGGATATCCTCAATCATATCCAGAAGGAGGAGCAGAAGCACGGGGAAGCGATCTTCAAATATATGCTCAGCAAGGGCATGTATAAGCCGAAATGAAGGTCTCATGGGCATAGCGCCCCTCAGTGGAGTATCGGGCTGAGTGAAGAACTGATCTATATGGATATATACAACGGCCCGGCCTGATTCAAAACATGAGCCGGTCTGCTCCCTCCGCTGCGTTGCAGAAAAAACATCCCCTCCGCTAAGGAAGGGGATGTTTTCATATCGCTTATCAAAGCAACTATATACGTTCCGCGGTTATGTCCGTTCCGAAACAGACCGCCGGTCATCACCCAAGCAATGAGATCGTTGCGAACAAACCTGCCGTAAGGGACGACACGAGCGAAACGACGGTGATCTGCGTGTTGATGGACGGGCCTGCCGTATCCTTGAAAGGATCGCCTACAGTATCGCCGACCACTGCAGCCTTATGGGCGTCGGAACCCTTTCCGCCTTCATTGCCTGCTTCGACATATTTCTTTGCATTGTCCCAGGTGCCGCCTGCATTGCCCATCAGCAGTGCCAGTAGTATACCGCTGAGAATGTTTCCGACGAGGTATCCGCCTATCGCATGGACACCGCCGATGAAGCCGACCACAAGAGTTGCAATTATGGCGACCAGTCCTGCCGGTATCAGTTCACGAAGCGCACCTTTCGTAGCAATGTCAATGCACTTGTCATATTCGGGTGCGACGCCTTCCTTGCCTTCCTTGAGTCCGGGGATCTCTTCGAACTGGCGGTGTATTTCAGACACCATTCGCTGAGCATTCCTGTCGACTCCCAGGATGAGCATTGCAGAGAAAATGGCCGGAATGGCTACACCTACGATCGTTCCGAAGAACACTACCGGATTCATCACGTCAAAACCAGTCAGCAGATCGAGGCCGTGTTCAGCAAGAGCCTCATTCACTTCGGACATATATGCTCCGAGCAGTGCTATGACGGTCAGTCCTGCAGCACCTATCGCAAAACCTTTCGTTATGGCCTTTACGGTATTTCCGGCGCTGTCCAGGTCATCAGTGATCTCAAGCGCTTCTTCTCCAAGGTTCCCCATTTCAACGAGTCCTCTTGCGTTATCGACTATCGGACCGTAAGCGTCGTTCGAGATGATCATGCCGACTATGGAAAGCATACCTATTGCTGCCATCGAAATCCCGAACAGAGCATCAGTGCTGCCGGGGCCAATGGTGTCGCAAATGAGGTAAGACGCCATCGAAGATATACCAATACCGACCAGTGACGGGAAAGCACTCAGCAACCCGTAACTGATGCCTGAAAGGATCGTAAACGCCGGGCCTGATTTGGATGCCCTTGCCACCAGCCGTACAGGCTTTTTCTCATCGTTGGTGAAATAGTCCGATGCCAGTCCGACAACTGTTCCGACCAGAAGTCCTATGACAGTTGCTGCCCAATAGCGCCAGTCGAAACCGAAAGCATATGTTGCTGCGGCAGTCAGGACGGCAAAAAGCGCTGTCGTTATATATGTGCACTTGTTCAAAGCAGTGCTGGGATTGCCGTTTTTGCCAATACGCCCGAACAGGATGCCAATAATGGAAGAAAGAAGACCAACGGCTGCATAGCAGAATACCATTCCGGTGTTGATGCCGACATTGCCGTCGATGGCCATTGCAAGCACCAGCGCAGCAGCCATGGATGCGACGTTGGAATCGAACAGGTCGGCGCCCATACCGGCAACGTCGCCTACGTTGTCGCCCACGTTGTCAGCTATAACAGCCGGGTTACGCGGGTCGTCCTCAGGGATGCCGAGTTCTACCTTTCCGACAAGGTCAGCGCTGACGTCGGCGGTCTTCGTGAATATACCGCCTCCGGCTTTTGCAAACAGCGCCAGTGACGATGCACCGAAACTGAATCCGAGTACGGCCGTGGCATCACCCGTAAGCATCAGGATGCCTGCGACGCCCAGAAGGCTGGTTCCGACGACTGCCATGCCCATTACCGCACCGCCGCGGAAACCTGCCATGAACGCCAGACTTTTGCTTTTAGTCGCCGCTTCGGCGCTCTTCACATTTGCGATCGTCGCGACAAAAATACCGATCTTGCCTGCCAGTGCCGACAGGGCAGATCCAACGATGTAAGCGACAGCCATCAATATATTCTCGCCGATATCGCCTCTCCAGAACGGTCTCGGCAGGAATAAAACGATAAGTACAGCTACGACGGCAACGAATATTGCCAAAATCTTATACTCCCTCCCAAGAAAGGTGTTCGCGCCTTTCCTGATGAGTTCTCCAACCCTTGCTACCTCGGGGTTGGAAGACGGCTGGGATTTTACCCAGGCATAGAGCCATGCTGCTACACCTAAAGCGAGTAAAGATACCAGCATTGCTACGATTGGCCAGTTCATACCAAACATGCCCCCTAATCTGTTATTTTTGCGCAATATGCGCACTGAGTAATGCTTTGGCGGTAAAAACACGCTGCGGCGTTCAGCATAGCCAAGAGGCCGGCGCAGCCGAAGCGGACGGCGCAACTGAAGCGGTCAGCGCAATTTTCACCGACTACCATTATAGTCATATAGTTTGGGAAATGCAATTAAAATATTCTGAAACAGGTTTTTTCGGTAAAGTTTTTTTACTGTTTATTACCGTCATAATTTCAGGGCCGCATGAATGTATTTCTCCCGGGAACTGCATGTGCCGTTTTGAGGACCGCGCGTACCATTTTCCTGGAGACCCGTATGCACCGTTTTTCTGAGGACCATGCGCATGTTTTTCTTTTAAGCCGTATGTACAGTTTTTCGATTTATGGGCATAGCACTTCATTTTTCGATCAAAACCTGTACCAAATTTTCGTTTGTGGGCATATAAATTCCCATTACATCGTACAGTAGTTTACGGTAATGCACTGATCTACCAGATTATGTAATCCAAATCATGGGACCCTGTCCGGAGAAGCGGCCAAAAACGCAAATTTGGTACAAAAAACTGCTTGCAAACTGCCGCTGGCCCGGGGACTGCACCGATATCTGCATACAGCAGTTCGCTGTCGCGGGCATGGTTCAACATGCAGAACATGAAATCAAGGTTATAGTTCCGGTAAATGCTGTCGATACTTACGATGCAGGCACGCATGACGGCGAACTTGTCAACGTGATGGCGCTTTACAACTTGATATTAAACGGGATAGAGGTAGCGGACGGGCTTAAAATATGACTTTCAGGAATTTGCCGCGGTTGTGAAAAAATCTGAAAATTTTTATTGAAAATCGATTATGCGAATGATATAATGTCGAAGAACAAAAAGTCTTTAAGTCCGGTACAGAGATGCCGGTAAGACGCTATATTGATTCCGTATGTCCATCTGAGGCCCATCCTTGGGATGATGCGATTCAAGCGATCTTGCCTGCGTTCTGCCGGCAGGATTTTTTAATGCTCTGACAAATTTTATAACAAGGAGGATTCCCCATGCAGAAAGCACGAACAGTGGTCGGGTATCTGCCCGATGAAAGGCCCCCATTCTGGAAACTGTTGTTTTACGCAATCCAGCAGGTAATAGTCATGTTCCCTGCTACGGTAGCCGTGGCACTCATCACCGGTTTTCAGGTATCAACGACAATCTTCGCCAGCGGTCTTGCCACATTATGTTTCATTCTTATTACAGGAAGACAGATACCTCTTTACTATGGCTCCAGTTTCTCATACCTTACAGCGATCACCGGCCTGATGACAAGCGAAGCGATAAAGACGATGGTCAGCCCGGGAACGCTGGAAAAGCTGGAAGCATGGAAACAGGGCACAACAAGCATCCTTCCGGCAGAAGCCATATCTTATGCACAGTTTGGTATCATAATGTCCGGTCTTATATCCATCGCTGCAGGCTTTCTGGTTAGAGCCTTTGGCAGTGCGGCAGTGGAAAAAATACTTCCTCCGAGCATAACAGGCCCTGTCGCAATGATAATCGGACTCACTCTCGCCGGCACCGCCCTGAGCGATGCAGCACCGAAACCGGTCGTCGAAGGGGCTGCTGCGACAGTCATGAACAGCAACTGGGTATGGGTCGTTTCACTGGTCACACTGTTATCGACCATACTCTTCTCAAGATATCTCAAAGGCTTCCTCGGACAGCTGCCGCTGCTTCTGGGAGCAGCAGTAGGGTGCATAACCGCAGGCATTATATATGCTGTCGGCGGCGCTGATTTCAATCTCTTCAGGGAAATACCAAAAGAAGCTCTTGAGGCTTCGCTCTGGCATGCAGGTCCGATAGCGGTGCCCGCATTCACACTGCCCAAACCTTCATTGGCGGCAATGGTCGCGATCATGCCGATCGCTATCGCTACGATACCGGAATCCACTGCACACATGTACCAGCTTGATGTATATGTGAACGACCTTGCAAAGAAAAAGGGCTCCAGCAAAAAATACAACCTCGCTGAAAAACTCGACATCAATCTGATAGGCGACGGTATCGGCGATATGATCTCCGGTTTGGTAGGAGGCCCTGCAGGAACCAACTACGGTGAGAATATAAGCACGATGGCAATCACCAAAGTGTTCTCCGTATCAGTCCTTGCACTGGCGGCGGTCATCGCAATGGTGATCTCGTTCTTCACACCGCTGGTCCAGGGTATATATTCGATACCCCTTGCTGTAATAGGCGGACTTGAGGTCTACCTGTTCGGCGCGATAGCGGCACAGGGCGCTGCCATCATGATCGAGAAGAAGGTCGACATGTTCAGCCCCAAGAACATTGCCGTGATCGCAACGATCATGGTCATAGGCCTTGGCGGGAACTACGCCTTCGGAGGCAACATCCCGTTCTTCGGCATAGAGGTTCCCTGCATAGCCGGAGCCGCGATATTCGGCATCCTGCTGAACCTGATCCTCAGCATCGGTGAGAAGAAGCAGGCAAAAGATGCAGAAGAAGAGTAACAGGACTTTATGCTGATAATACGCACGATGTGAAATAAACGGATAACGTGCTGAAGATTCAAAAGGGAGCAGGTTTTACCTGCTCCTTTTTGATTATCAGGGTAGGTTGCATTGGGGCTCCGAACAGATTACACGGCAGCTCTTCTTATGTACCTGGTCTCCAGTCCCGTTTGCTTTATATGCCTTTTTCTTTTGCAATCATTCTTCCGTTCGAGACTCTGCAAACCTCAAGATCGATTGACTCAAGAAGGGGTATGATATTCATCACCGTATCACGGTCAAGCTGTTTGGCTTCCTCATCCAACTGTTCGTACGGAACCAGGTATGGCGAGATCTTTTTACTAACATCCTTTTTTTCTCCATACTTCCAGCCCTGGCTCAGGCGTTCCTTGACCCAGAAATCGTGCTCAGCTTCCGCCAGTAATTCTATCTCGCCGTCAGTGAAGCGGCTTACCCGGCAGCTTCCGCTTCCCTTCGGCATGACCGTGCATCCGATCAGCCTCAGCTTATCGAGGATCCTTCTCGCCTGCCTCATGTTGGAGTACTTCAGGTCATCAGGAAGGCTCTCCCACGTTGGATATTCGAGTTTTCTTTCCGGATACCTCTCAAGTTGCCGGGCATTGTACTCCTGATGGATCATTCTTGCCAGCTTCTCCAGGTTTTCCAGCAACGGCCTCGGAACGATCATATCCGTTCCGGTATCGTCTGCGGCTGCTTCATCCTGCAATCCTGCCGGTGTATCTCCATTTCCCTCGCATGACAGATGGATCCCGCCCGGGAAGATACTGCCGATATCCAGCACACGGTCAAGCAATTCCGTTTTTTCCGCTGCAAAGCTGTCGGGGAGCATTCCGTTTTGAGAAATGTACGTCAGGCTGATTTCCCTGTTCGAAATCGCCGCTTTTATATTGCCGGCCGATGCCCGCTTCCTGTCGATGGTCCCGTAAGCCCTCCTGTTCCATTCCTGGAGTTCGTCGCACAGGATCAGAAGATATGCCACAGGGTTCAGTTCAGGAGAAAGCTTTCCGAGCCGGAACGGTTCTTTCATCAATACGTTCCTGTAATAATTGTGCAGCAGGATGGCACTTGCACAGTCAACGACCGGATAGAAGAAATAATTCGGGTTGTACCCGCACTTCTGGATCAGGAAGCCATACCATTTGAGCACTATGATCGCGCTGAAAAAACCATGGTCGGCAATGCCGGACTTCTTCATGGCATCAAAATATCTGTCCAGCGATTTCCTGGCCGTTTCCAGATCGACATGGAAATCCTTATGTATTTTAAGGGCAATCAAATCCAACGGCTTCAGAAGATCGATGCGGGAGCTTTCAGACACGTTCCGGGAAAACTCTTTCGTAAATTCCTCTTTCGGTATCACTTCAGGTATGCTGTTGAAATCTTCGAAGGTATCCAGATCGATTCCGGCTTTTACTCTTCTCTCCCCATCTACAGTGTCCGTAATAAAGCTGACGAATTTGCCGATCTGCTTCGCTGTGATTTCGACCGGATACCCCACATCATGGAAGAGCGACGCTATCCCCCAGCGGTACAGGAACTCTTCGTGCCTGGTATCATAGGAATATTTATATATCTCTTTATTTCTGCCGACCTTATCGAATGCCTTCCGGAACGAGCCGTTCCTGATATATATGCAGAGTCCGAGAATGAAAACGTTCACGGAATGCACATAGTGGTCCCTGTGCCTGTCAAGCAGGGTCGACGCCTTTTCTTCATAATTCCTGAGCACGTCCAGGAGATCGATGAACTGGTTGCTTTCACCTTCCAGGACTATCCGGTAGCTGTCAAAAAAGGATACATAGACATTCATGGCATTTTCCCTGTTTCCATTCCCCAGGAATTCCATGATGGAACCCTTAAGGTACGCCTTGTTGGAGCGGCCTTTTGCCAGATCATCAAATACTTCCAGTTCATCAAAAAAGGAATCGATATACTTTTCGATCATCGTTCTGTTTCTCCTTTACCGCCCGGTTATCTGCCATATCGCTCAGTTCTTGGCTCTGCCGCCCCTATTCGCTTTCAGTCATGTTCATCAACAGGATCCTGGATTGTCCTGGTGGGATAGTCAACTCCAGGAATTCCAGCTTTCCTTCCGCATCCGGCCTTAGAACCTTCGCGCTGTATTCCTGGCCCTTGGGGACCAATTCTGAGTACTTATTAAGATTAAGGCACATTACACCGTTTATCGCGACAATAATATCCCCTATCTCATAAACTTCATGCCTGGGCTTTCCAGGCTCATAACCGCAGACGATCACTCCATAGTCCACGCCCGTTGAGGAGATCTGCCTGATAAACCGGATAGCGGCCGGGACGTATTCCTTCGCCTCGGGATAATCGCCCTGCACCTTCTGCTGGTAAATCTGGGCGCATTTTTCCGCTTCATCATACAGTTGCAGGCTTATAAAGCGCAGCATCTTACCCCACAGTATCCCCGGTTCGTCATCATCCTTCGGCGCGAATTTCTCCCGGGCCTGGTTCCTCATATCCTCGATTTTCGCCGTCATTTCATTGATTTCCTGCTGCTTCTCAACTATCGATGCGGACTTTTCATAGATTTCCGCAAAGTACGCGTCTATTTCACTCCGGGACATGCCTTTATCAAGCATGTATTGCTCCAGCGCGGCTTTCTCCTGCAGGAAAGCAAAGTTCTGGTCCCCAAGAATGGAAATCAGGTCGTTTGTCTGCTGGATCTGCTGGTTGAATGCGGATTCCGCCAGCCGCTCCAGTTCAGCCTTGTCTCTGAGCCATACCTGTGAGCCGAATGGCAGGTTGGTCAGTATGGGCAGAAACTCCTGTTTGAATTCGGCAAGAAAACCGCTGTCAACAGGCAGCAGCAATTCATTTATCCCATACGTAATGATCAGCGCGTCCGATTGCAGTATACCGTCATATATTTCTAGTATTTTTCGTTTCGTGACGGTATCAAGGGCAAAATCTTCACTGATGACATACTTGATGAAAAGCAGGTCGTTCATAAACGCTTCGCGCAATGTCTGGTTCTGCGCGTTCACCTCTACCAGGTCAGCCTTATTGATCGGAGTGTTGTCGATCTTTTCCGATGCAGTGCCTGACAGGGCATACTGCGAAAAATCCAGCCGGTTTATGTTCCCATATGCCCTGTTGATAGTGGCCACAGCTTCTTCATAATGTGCCTGATCCATACTGGCAAGATAGTTACCGCAGGCTTTATATGCCGCTGAAACCTCGCCAAAAGCCCCGTCTATCAGCACAAGGTTCTTCTCGATATAACTTAAGGCTTCATTGGTGATATTCTTCTGCTCCCGTGTACCGGGAAATGTCTGTGCCCTGTTTCGGATCACCACGTAAGCCCCGGTCCCTGTTCCCAGCACGATAAGCAATGCCAGCAGGAACGGAAGAGTGCGTTTGAAAACGACGTTCTGACTTACCCGCCGCAGCAAAGTCGGCTTTGATTTCAAAAACGTTTTCAATTTGCCAATAAACGCGTCAAAAAACTCCGAACTGGCCTCCAGGCCATTCTGATACCTCAAAGGCTCTATATCCCCGGGCAGTGTTCCAGGGAACACAAAACCGCGCAGGAACACCGGGATAACGTTCTTCCCCGCTTTCAGGGCATGGGCGATCTCAAGCCTCACCCAGTCGTTCTCGTCTTTACAGCGGTCAAGGCTGTTCTGTGAAAGTACGACGATCACATCACGGCACTCGTCTATAACAGAATAAAGTTTCGTGTTGAATGCACCCGACCGCAGGGATTCCACATCAAAGAATACTTTGTACCCTGAATCCATCAACCGGTCGCAGATTATCCTTGCAGTTTGTTCGCCTCCCTGGCGCCTGTACGAAATAAATACGTCATACTTTCTCCCCATATGCTTCGTTCCTTTCTTTTGAATCAGAGTTTGGTCAGTTTATACGAAGACAGCTGCGAATACCATTCAACCACTTCTCCTAGCATGAGCCTGGAAATGTCTTTGGAAAAAGCGTAGATCCTTTCAAAGCTGATATCTGTCCGTTTCTTTTCATCGTCCAGCATTTTCTTCATCATGGCCAATCCGTCAGCCATGGCCCTGCTGTTGCTTGCCAGGCCTTCAAAATTGCCCAGGGAAAGCTTAAGAGAGAAATAGGATGCCCATGACGGGACCATCAGGGCCAGCATGTTGGCAAAGGATTTTACAAAGCTGATCAGGTTGATACCATTGCGGGCAATGTCAGTTTTTGCATAAACCAGCGCGAACTGCAGGCCTCCGCGCAAAACAACTATGACGAACCCGACCGCAAAAATAGCCGCCGAGTATTTTTTCAGCCTGGAAACGATGGTGGCATACCTTTTTTGGGTCCGGTCATGGTAAGCGATCTGGTCGTCTATCATATTAGTGAGATTTTCCAGCAAATCTGCGGACGTATGCCGGTCGAACACAAAGTCCGCAGGTTCCATGCTCCTTGTGATCCTGCGCAGTTCGCCTGAAATATGGGGCCTTTGAGAGACCTTGTTCCCGAACCTGTTCAACGATGAAATGTGGTTCACGGGTATCCCGAAGGGTGCAAAATGCGCTGTCAGCCTCAAAGCCTCCGCAATGAAACGGTTGTCGATAAACCGGATATGCCAGCTTGTCACATTTGGATTTTCGGACAAATCGTACATGTAATAGTTTATTAGGGCGTGGATCAGGAAACCGATTCCCGCGATAACAGCCAATGGGCTGATATAGCTGTACGGGATCTGATAAATAAACCCCAGTATGCTTTCCGCATAAAAGCCGACCGATATAAACACGGTAGCAATAAACGGCATTATAGATCTTAAGTAGATCGAAGTACGGTATTTCTGTGAATAGGTGACCGCATTGTCGTCGAAATAATGAAACCAGCCGACTATCTGCCGGCGCTTTAGTTCTCATTTTTCATCGACGGCATTTTCGATCGGCTCCTTAGCCATGATTTTGTCACAGATATATGGGACGGGTTCGACTTTAGCCTTATACTTCTTCATAAAGCTGCCATAGAGGCGGTCCCACAGCTGCCATAGCGGAATTTTAGCTTCATTCGGAGGATCGAAGGCATCACCGTCCTCACAGAATAATTTCGCAATATATTCCCGGAGCCTGGCCTTCGTATATTCATCATAATAGGAATCCAGTGTCCAGTAGATACTTTCAGGTGAATTGATATCTATCCAGACGGAAGGTATATTGTTTCTTTTACACGCCTGGATCAGCGTCCATATTTCACGGCTGTTGAATTCTTCCCTTCCATCCCACAGAAAAATGGAAAGATCCGCCTGGTCCGCTATCCAGTCGGCCATTACCGAACCGCTTCCGGCCGAGCGTAAACTGTCTGCGCCGATATTTGTCACTGAACCGGCTTTATCGATCAGCGTCCGGAACTCGCCGGACTTCTCGTCATTGGGAACAATGATATTGAGCGGCATGTTCCCCCTGTCGGCAAAATCGATCCAGAAAGCATCTGCCATGAACGGGTTTGAAAACAGGTTCACTTTTATATCGGCACCGGAAAAACGATAATCCGGATTGTTGAATTCCTGCGCGCATGCTATCGTATCATACAGGACCCTGTCAACCTGCCTTTTCAGGATATCCTCGGGGACATTCCCGCAATTACAGCCACCAATAGCAATATTTACGACAAGATCAGGTAGATTACACATGGCTATTCCCCCAGCTGTTTATGTTGCCCGATCTATTACAGCGTCCAAAGACAGAATCCTATTGCCGGCTGTAAATGCCAGGTCAATTTTTGCAGAATTATTGGATTATTTATCATATTATCATATACCAGAAAAAATTACATTAGAAATTTTATAAGCAGACGGAGATATTGTCGGAACGATTTACTGGATGATCACATTACCCCTTCCGGTGAAAGCTTCCATAATCTTTTTCCATGGGTTTCTTTCATCGCGGCGAACTTCGGGATCGTCACGAACCTGCAGGCGGTATTGAGCATGCCCGGCGAGGTTATGACATCGAATCCAGCTCTTCCATGAACTCTATTATCTCAGCGTTGTCTTTGCACTGTTCATATTAAAGATTCGGGGGGCAAAATGATTCCAACGTTGACATAATCATTCATTATGTAGATTGCTCAATGGAAAACATAAGGTCATTCAATGCAACACTGATTTCAGACAGAAAAAACAGGCGGTTTCAACAATTTCACCGCCTTGCCTGATCTTAGTTGGCACCTTGGTTTCTACTCAGCATTTTTCCAATATAAGCTATCAGGCGCCATAATCGTTAACAAATAACTGATGTTATCATAATAGCATCGGAAGTGTTTCTATCAGTATGTATCTTCATCGCTTACTATCGATCTGGTTTCAGAGTCATTTCCGCTATAAGCAGTTACTGTTGCTACAACTCTATACGAATAACCTTTTGATACTTGAGTGGATTCCGCAAGGTTCAATCTGTAATTGTTACTTGATTTGGTCCAACTATTAATGGAACTCCAAACTCCATTCTTATATTGCTGCAATTCTGCTTTTATCTCTACGCCGGTAACACCAATGTAACCAACAATACTGCTTTCCACTTGCGCTTGTCCATCAGCCGTGATAGTTAAGTTACAACTAGCTTTTAATATATAAGTCATTTGGGGTTTTATAACGGAGAGATCTCCTGATGGTAATGACTTATTGTCAAAAGAAACTGCATACGCATTCATTTGAAATACCATCAGTACACTCAAGCAAAGCAACAAGTATTTTTTCATTATATGATTCCTCCATGTTTATTATAGTTAATACTTAGTAATGGAATGAACCCCAAGCCTTATAATTATTCGTGCCATCACCTGCAATATATGCAATAAACTCATCATACCCTAATGAGTCTAATGTAACCTTTTCATTTGATATATCATTACTAAAAGACTTACCGTTGATAACACTACCATTAGGTTCTAAAATTTGGTAAGTTACGCGATATGTGTTAGGATCATTGTTGTCTATTTTTTCATGACTTGTATTATAATACGGATTACCTGAAAAGAAACCTTTCTTGAATACTTTTCCATCATTAAGATACACACCTATACTAAAACTTGATGAAAGAAACCTGTAACTTGCCCTTGTTATTTGGATCAAACTGGGACCATAATCAACACCATCAGCTATAGGCATTGCTGCAAAAGCTGTGTTTGAGAAAACTGTAAAAATTATTAAGCATATTATGATTACTTTATGGATAAATCTTTTATACATGATAACCCCTCCTATTTGTTAATATGTGCCATCAGGTTTCTGAGGCAATGCAATATATGACACTTTTTTACCTGTTTTGTTTGATTTCTCCTCTGCTTCCGGGTAATAGAACATGTCTGTAAACCTTATATCCTTACTTTTACTGATTTCGCTTATCGTCTTGTTGTCTGCCTCAAAAGAAACTGCAAAAACACCATACTCCGTTTTCATTCTTTCATGCTCAGCTTTAATTTCAGCATCGTTTTCATTCTTGATCATGATGTTTAGTTCCTGTTCAATTTCATCTCTGATATTCCCCTGACCTGAACTGACTATTATTGAACGCCCTATTTCATTAGGAATTGATATAAAAATTTCATCAATCACAACATTTTTTTCATTACCACCTAGCAACTTCTCAGCTTCATCAGCAGTAAGGAATCTGTTAAAGGTGATTAAAACTTTTGATAAACCCTCTGGATTTTCCCTACCAAAATTCTCTATTACAGCTTTTCTTTTATCTAGAAATAATTGTCTGTTTAAAATGTTAGTATTATCTAAATTTCCAACAAAGACTTTAATTTCTTCCTGCTCATGAACAACATTTACGCTTGCAGCTGATATACTGGAATATGCAGCTAATGCAATCATAATGATAAGCACAGTACTCAGTACTGATATAGTTGCTTTTTTTACTTTGGCCTTCATTACAACAACCTCCTTGCTTATATGATGATGCTAATGCGTTTGTTACCAAGAGTAAGATGTATTTTTTACAGCGTTAGTCATAAATACCTCATAATACTCTGGAAACCCGTCAATTAAGAAGTAAGATCCCATTTCAGATTCAATTATGAAAGTCGCAGATGCAGGATTGCTTACTTCTGTTAGTGTTTGAGTGGCGTAGTAGCTTTTCTCCGCTTGTAAAGCATTACATTTTTTTGTTGCCACCGTTACATCATTTTCATCAAATTCACGATATGCACTTGGTAAATTTGAAGAAATCGAGCCTTTCCCAACCCAAATGGTATTTGGATTTATAAGACTACCGCTACTGTTTTTAGGTCTGAATTCCAACTCCCAGTAGTCATTGCTGTCAAATAAACTTATTTGCTCAGATGTCCATTTCATAGAAGAACCTTTAACAGAGTCAGAGTTAGCCGACACTGTGGCAGTGTAAGGCGTGTACCAGTGAGGCCCCCATGTTTGCTCTTCAGCTGCAAATATCGCTCCAGATAGTGTTATTCCAATGAGCAATATGAATACGAGCAATAATATCTTTTTATTCTTCATTTCTAATCATTCCTTTCTTAAGATAATATAAAATTATTACCATAAATAGTGTGAAGCTTAATCTGGCGATCTTATGCTATAGTTCATATAAACACCTCCTCGCAGTAAACTAATTTTATGTCTAGTAAACATAGTTAACTAAATCACTATTTTTGCCCCTTGACTGATTTTATTATTTTCTTCATTTGTAATTTAAACTCAGTCGGTGTTATTTTGTCGTCTATATACTCATTAACAAGCTCTTGCTCTTCATTTTTGCTTTGCCAATATAAATCATAGTTTTTAGGAAAGAAATGGGGCGAAAAATTATCTCCATAATGAAAATTAATGAAAGAATATTTTTTATAAAGTGATTCTGATATAGTATCGCTTTGGATAACAGGAATACTTACAATATTTGCACTAAACGGGTTTTCTAATTCTATAATGTTCCGCGCGTGCTTTTCAGATAAAAAGAATTTGATAATATCGGCACATTCTGTTAAGTGCTTTGTTTTTCTGGATACTGCCATTAATTGTATATTCCCTAAAGTATAGTTATAGCCATCAATGTAAGGATGTGGTAATACCGATACTGAAAAATTTTGAATATATGGTTTGTGCGGAGTTTTATCTGATAAATCGCTATTCTTAAACAACTCCAGTTCATATAAAGTGGCAATTTTCAAAACAATATTATTTTGTGAAAAATGAAAGTCTAATGGATATTTATTACCTATATCTTTTCTTCTATAAGAGTATCTTTTTGATATATCTAGCAATTTAACGTAATAATCCAAATACATATTTAAATCCGCATAATTATATAATGGACTTAAAAACTTAGATATATCATCATACAAAAATTCATCTATCGGACTTCCTAAAGAAAGCGCATAAGTATTTTTTTTATCGTTTTGCTTAATCTTTTGCTCAATTAGCACTAATAAATTACAGAATTCATCAAATTCCAGTTGATTTTGTGGTATTGGTATCCCAAGCTCTGTCATCAGGTTGTTGTTCACTAGTAACACCCGAACACTGTCTAAAGAAGATGGTATGAAATATACTTCATTGTTACTTGATTCTATAAAATTCTTAATATCATCTGATAAACATGAAAAATCGACAATTTCTTTTAAATTATATAAGACATTATCAGTTGTCATTGGTAAAAGATAATCTTCTTCTACAGCTATTACCATATCCACATCTCCATTTGATAAAGCTCTATATATATTTTCAAAAGTTGCTTTAAATGGATCCGAATCAGCTTCTTTATCATTGCCTAAGTATACAAATTGGATCTTGCAATTGCATATTTTATTTTCCTTAAAATATTCTGAATATTCTTTAACATTATTACTGCTGGTGATACCGATTTTAACAGTGTTTCTGAAAGGAATCTGGCAAATAATAAATACTATGATCACGGAAAATATAACTAAAGCAATAACACGTTTATGTAATGTCATCATAGGTGAATCTATCCTTTCCAAGTGAATAAATTCACACATAATAGTAATCATGTGTTCTCTTTCATTAACATAAACGTGTTGTATTGGTCATATGTGACATGTTATGCAAAAATGCTTAATAGTTACTTTAAATATATAGTTTTAATTTACCCGGTATGTCTTAAGGAGAAGTCTCTGAAATGTAAATAATTACTATTTTCTCTCTGATGCCAATATGCTTTCTATCATTTTAAGTAATTCATTTTTATCGATAGGTGATATCAGGTTAAAGACAAATTCGTCTTCATACCAGATAAAGTTGTGAATCCCTTTCCGGAACACATGGTAAATTTGTTTTCCGCATATTTGCAATTTTTCAATGCCTGTATCTTCAGTATCAATAATTAAGTGGTTGTTTGTAATTAAAGACTGTTCATACAGGATTTCGACATTCTCATCATTTGAATATACTACCTGCACGCTGGTGAACGATTTTTCAGTTTCTGATTTTTCAAAACCTTCGGGAATGTATGACGGTTCAATAACGTCTATCTGTATATCAGATTTATTATCTTCAGTTACAAACAAAATTGATGTAAACTCTTTATAAATCTCTTTTATTACCTTTATAAACTTCTCTCTCAAGGCCTTAACACTCATAATCGAGGTGAAAAATATCACAAAAGCGACAACAGCTACTATTGCCACACGCTTTGCAGTGCTGGAAAAGTTCTTCAGTTTACTGAGTTTACTCCTCAGTAACAACCTGTTCATTTTTCGATTAAACTCATTTGAGAAGACATGATTTAATTTTTCATCGGGCGGTAGTTGATCCAATATATACTCTTCAGCTTTGGGAACCAATTCGTAAAGTAATTCATCTGTGATTTTTACCTGACTCATATGTTAACCACCGTTTAGTTTACATTATTTAGCATGTATGACAATTTTCTCTTGGCACGTACTATGCGCTGCCTGACATTCTCTTCTGTAATTGACAGTATTCGAGAAATTTCTTCGTTTGTATAGCCATGACTATATTTCAATCTTAATACCGTAGAATATTTTACGGGCAGTGATGCAATAGCCTGAATTATTGCATTGGTTTCTTCGATACTGTTTATTTCTGAGGTCAAATCTCTCAAGCCATATTCGATTTCATTAATTGAGAGTGCGTTTTCTCTTTTACGTTTCCTGTATATATCAATAGAAACGTGTTCAATTATTGTAACAATAAATCCTTTTGTTTTGCGGCAATTAATTTCATCTATTTTACCCAGATGATTGATGATACGCAAAAAAGCCTGATGTACAGCATCTTCTGCCAGATCCACGTCCTTTAATATATTGTTGGCTATATAAAACATAAGCTGTTTATAGGTTTTGTATAATTCCTCAAACTTGTCTTTATCTTCCTCGCTTTCAATCAATGCAATATAAATAAACACTTATCTATCTCTCCACATCATTTATGCCATATGAAAATCCATATATGCTTACATTATTTTCAATTATATCAGACATGAATATCTTGCGAAATGTTTCATTATAAAAGAAAAAAGGAAATGAATGTTACATGACATCCAGACGAAATCTGCGTATCTATAATATAAACAATATCTGTCTATGAATTGGGATTGATCCATATGCTGCTGTACTTGCCCGAATCGTCGCAGAGTTCATCCTCGATCATGTTCATGAAAGACTATAGTAAATTATCCATATGCGACTAAATCTTTCCACATGGCAGCCGTCTAACATGATATAATAAATTGTACGGATCATACGGCAGAAGAACCTTCCAGGATCACTAAAACGTATAGTTGCATTTCATGCCCAAATTAACCGCAAGGGGTGGTGTTTTATGTCCAAATGGTGGCAGGAACGTGTTGTGTACCAGATCTATCCCAGGAGCTTTCAGGATACCAACGGTGACGGTATCGGCGATATCCCCGGCATAATCTCAC
>Ga0134091_1001242_pt1 | contig 20601 bp, 10 predicted proteins | sample 2_5taG_FD_94451 | JGI IMG/M metagenome (GOLD analysis project Ga0134091, IMG submission 94451) | Switchgrass degrading microbial communities from high solid loading bioreactors in New Hampshire, USA - 2_5_20_6_A2 metaG | ecosystem: Engineered > Bioreactor > Semi-continuous > Anaerobic >...
ATTACAGAGGAGACCGAGAAGGGATTTGCTTTCATATCTGAAGGATACATGCCGGGGGAATGGCAGTTCAAGGTATTAACAATCGAAGAGTTCAAGCGCAAGTATTATAAGCTGGTCGAAGGCGGCCAGGCGCTGGCGGCCAAGCTAAACACCACAGAGGACCTCCACCAATGGTACCGGAGGGAATTCATAGTTTAAACCGTAACCAGGCATAAATCGTGGTAGCAAAATGGCAGCAAGAAATTTTTAAAATTATAAAAATGCCAATAATTTTGATAATATGAATAATAGAAATAGCAGAAAACAATAGGAATAAAGACGAATAAAACTTTAACAATTGAATGGGAATAGGATCTAGCCTAAAAAGCCTTGATTTTTTAGCAAGGCTTTTTAGGTTTTTTGTTTTGCTTTTTTGTACGTTTTTGAAGATTAGTGTTTTCTAGAGTATAATATAATTAATAGACTAAAAATTGAATGCAAATAGAAAATTACGATTGTGGTTCTAGGCAAAGGGGAAATATAAATGACTAATGCAGATAAAATAGGTTTGATAATTTCATCTTTTATTGGATTATTAATCATTGCTATGGCCATAGTCTTACTTACGGGAAGAGGAGCATTTCTCATTGCTGGATACAATACATTATCGAAAGAAGAAAAGGAAAAATATGATTCTAGGGCATTGTGCTGTTTCATGGGAAAAATCATGTTACCTATAGGTGGTTTTATTCCAATGCTGACTATCAACAGTGCTTTTATAGGAATTGAATGGCTGCCACTGGTTTTTGCAGTTGTTGTAATTGGGCTTTGTATTTTTGCTGTAATTTATGCAAATACAAGCAATAGGTTTAAAAAATGAATTATCTCTTGAGGTGAAGTTCAATGAAGGATATGATACTGGAGTTCTTAAAGAACTACCGGAAAAAACATGTTCCTTTAATTGAAATAGAAAGGATACTGCCGGGAAGTACTGAATACGTAGATTTTGCCAATGCTATTAATGAACTTGTAGCTATGAATGTAATCTCGCCTGTAAAATCCCACGGATATATTAGTAAAAGAATTCCACTTGCTAACACCTACAGAATAAACAGATCCTACTTTAAAAAAGAGCTTATGGATGAAATAATACCTTATGAATCAAGATTCCATTCCAGTATAGATATAAAACCATATTATTCCTTGGATAAGAAAACCTGGGAAAGGGATCTTCCTTATATAGAGAAAATAGACCAGTATTTGAAAAAATATGGCCTGCCAAAGGAAGAAGCCATTTCTCAGCAGCGGTCCTATGAAATAGTAGGAGATGAGAAATGGATAGATGAAGAGGGCGGAAGAAAGGTATTAGAAAGAATAGGATTGATAGAGGATTTAAAGATCACTTCAGAACCAGATCCCCTGATGTTTGCTATTAATAGGAATAGAATCTGCAATTCAGAAAGGCATTATCATCTAATTGTAGAAAACAAAGCCACCTTTTATGGACTGATAGATGATATAGAGAATACAGGTTTTTCATCCTTAGTATATGGAGCAGGCTGGAAGGTTTTAGGTGGAATATCTGTATTTGAAAAGCAGCTGGGTCTTACATATAGAGAAAATATAATATATTATTTTGGAGATCTGGACCTGGAAGGAATATCAATTTGGCATAGTTTAAACATGAAGAGAAGTACAATATTGGCAATAGAATTCTATGAACAGCTTATTAAGAAGCCCTGTTCATATGGTAAGGGAAAACAGTATTTCAATAGGGAAGCTGTAGATCATTTTTTACTTAATTTTAAAGTTTCGAGCAGGGAAAAAATAATGAATGTTTTGAATAAAGGTGGATATTATCCTCAAGAAGGATTGAGCAAGGAAGAACTGCAATGTATATGGAGGAAAATCGTATGAGTGTTAAGCCAGACGAGGTGCTGAAAGGCTATAGAGATAGAATATACAGGCTTGCTATATATGAACCCCTTGTAGAGTTAGGAAGGAAAAGGGAAACCGACAATAGTGGCAATATTATTGATTATAGCAGCTTAGGCTTTCTAACCCTCTTGTTTTTCTATGAAAATATGGTAATCAGAAATAAGGAAGTAGGGGTAAGGGAAATAGCAGAATTCTTATATGAAATAAATAAGGGTAGGATAGATCTGGATTTAGAAGGCTTTCGAAAGGTGGCAAGAAGCATAATAGATGTCTTTCGCCCTCCAAGCGGGGAGAGAAAGTCGAAAACCTTCTTCAACTGGGAAAGTGGACAATATGAGACTATATATTATTCAATACTTAAGGCTAGCAAATCTGATTTGAAGTCCAATATCCAGTACTATATACTTGATGAGGCTGGACTGGAACTGGTATTTTCTACAAGAGAATATTTTAGCGAATTCCAGCTATCCATTAATCAGCTGCTCCTTAGAAAGCAGCTGGAAAAAGGGGAATTTGTAGGAGCTTTAAGACAAGTAGATGAGATGAGACTGGCGGTTGAGAGCCTGAGGGACAGAATATTTAAGATAAAGCATGAAGTAAACAGAAATATAGTATCAGAAAAAACCCATAAGAGATATAGAGAATTAATAGATGATATTAATATCAGGCTGGTGAGGGAAAATGAAGAATTTGAGGAACTGGAATCCTTTGTAAGGGATACAAAAAATGCAATGGAATATGAGGTTAAGGATGAAAAGGACAGAAAGGCCTATGAGTTGATTATAAAAATTGAGAAGGAATTGAGCCTAGTACATAGTGAACACAGAAAATTGCTTACAGAGAGCATTGTACTTAAGTCAACTGCTTTGGATGCTGCCCGAGAATCTCTGTACTTTATGGGAATAGAAAGCTTTAACTTTAAACAGGAAATATCCTTAAGGCTTATAACCACTCCATTACCCCTTTGTTCTTCAAGGCAGCTGATAAAACCCTTCTTATCCCTTGAATTACATAAATCCTGGTCTCCTCTTGCAGTATTTGCAGAACAGAGGGTAAGAGAGGATAAAGGTGATGAAAATATAGATGAATTTATCACTCCTGTAGATGAGGAAGTTTACGATGAGTATAAAGCAATTACCATGCACAATTTCAGGAGAATAATGGAAATTATACTTGAGATAATGAAAGGTGAAGAAATACAATTATGCCAAATTGTAGAATATATGAAAGAGAATTACGCTTACATACTAGATGAAAGGTCTTTCTATGATTTTTGGATAATACTGCATCAGGTATCACCAATAAAAATAAACGCTAAAGAAGAGGATTATCCTGGACTTTTTGAAGAGATGGTTAAAATATTAAAGGGAAAATATAAAATTCTGACAGTAGAAGAATTAAAGGAGATATTAGAAATAAATGACAGGTTTAAAATAAATAATATGATTTTAAAGTTAGAGAGGGATAATCATGGAATACAACTATAAGGAAATTATGGCAGCCTTTAATATCTATTCAAGGTTAGCAGCAAAGGGATATGAGTACAGGGAGGAGATTAGAGAATATATGATAGATGATAAGGTGAGAGAACTGGTACACGCATTTGCTCATGAAGTGGATTGCACCATTATTACAGCAGGGGAATATATATACATGGTTCCTATGGTTACTACCTCTCCATTCCACATAACTAATGATGAGCTGAAAAGAAGATATCTTCCATATAAGCAGCAGAAAAACCTGTATATATATTTGATGTACGTTACAATAATAATTCTATTTGGTGAGTTTTATGATAGCTATCAAAGCCTGGAGCCAACAAGAGACTTTCTCTCCCTGGATAATTGGCTAAGGGAGGTTAATAGCTTTATTGATGCTTTGGAAGAAGTAGACAAGGAGGAATTGAGAAAAATAGAAAAGGAAATGGGGTATAACTGGATAAGCATATTGGAAGAATGGAATGCTATGGACGATATAAGGGAGGGCGTAAGAAGCCAGGATGGAAGGACCAATAGCAGAGTTAGCTTTTTAAGAACAGTAAAGAGCTTTTTGGAGGATCAAGGCCTAATAAATGATATAGGAAATGATGAGATAGAGCTTACTGAAAAATCAAAAACTATTATACAAAAATATTATATGGATTATGAACTCAACAGAGGTATACTGGATTTTATGTACAGCATTGAAAGAGAAGGGAGGGAGAATAAAGATGCCAGCCATATCTAAAATCAGGTTTACAAATGCTGTATACGATAATGGTGAAAAAAGATACAATGATGAAGTGTTTGAGTTCGATGGCCATAATGGAGCAATTTTACTGGAAAATGGCGGTGGAAAGACTACATTTATTCAAATAGCAATTCAGGCTATACTTCCTCACGCAGACCTGGGAGCTAGAAAAATAAGGGATACTTTGCTGTTGGAAGGAAATCCCTGCCATATTGCTATAGAATGGATTATTAATGAAAGTCCAAGAAGATATGCACTGACTGCAGTAACCCTTTTTTTGAACAATGGGAAACTGGATTCATATAGATATGTATATGAATATGGATATAATGATAAGCATTCAATAGAAAATATCCCATTTACAAGAAATACAGCTAATGGAAACAGACGGCCTTCGAGTAGGGAAGAAATGGGAGATTATTATCATTCAATGGCCCGTGAATATATAAATGCAAAAACATTTTCTACAGTGAAGGAGTACCATCAGTACATTGAAGAGAACTTTAAGATAATTCCAAAGGAATGGAGAAGAATAGCCGTTATTAATGGGGAAGAAGGAGGAGTGCATAAGTTCTTTGAAGATTGCAAGACAACAGAAAATTTGGTTGACAGGCTATTGATTCCAGTAGCAGAGGAGGCTATTGAAGGCAAAGGAACAGAGGATTTTATAGATAATTTTGAAGAACAAAGAGAGCATTTCAAAAAGCACAAATATTTAAAGGAAACCATAGATGAAAGCAAGGAAATTCAAAAAAGAGTCAATGAGTATGTAAATATCTATGGCGAATACCATGAAGAAGAAAAAAAGCTTTATAATAAGAAATCCTTTGGGAAGGGCCTATACCAGTATATTTATAATGAAAAGGAAGATATTATTGCTAAGCTTGAGGAAAACAGAAGGAGTCAGGAAGAATATGAATATGAGTTAAGGGAATTAAACAGGATGGAAAAATCCTATGAACTGGTTTTGCTGGAAGAAAAGCTGTTGTTATCAAAGGATAAATACGAAAGAATACTAAAGGATTATGAAATCCATAAGGAGCAACTTGATGACAAGGAAGCACGATTACAGAATTTAAATATATCTAAAATCAAAAGAAACATCAGAAGGCAAAAGGAAGAGATTAAACAATTTGAAGCACAATTGGAAGGATTGGAGAAAGATGAAGAAATAGCCAATATAGAAAAAGAGCTGGCCATAAATTCTTCACGAATAAAGGGATATTACCAAAGGGAAATAGATAATCTAAACAGGAAGGCTGAAGCTCTAGATGATAGTAAGATGAGATATGAAGAGCAATTAAAGGAATACAAAAAGAATAAGGAGGAGCTTGAGAAGAGGCATAATGAGATTAAAAAAAGTTATATTGAGCTTAATAGGGAAAGGCAAATAAAAGAAAAGCATATGGAGGGTATAAAAAAGAGAATACTTTCAAATCCTGAAACTGAAAAAATAGAGGAGGAATATCCTAAATGGACAAGTAAGGTGGCTTATAATGAAAAGCAGATCATGGGGCTTCAAGAGAATATAAAATACTTATCTGAAGAAAAGAGCAAACTGAATTTACAGCTTATAAACCATAGAGAAGAGCTATTCCGATTTTCTTCTGAAAGGGATACTCTAAAGGAAAAAATAAATAATATTGAAGAGCATGAAAGGGAATTATTGATTAGCTTAAAGGAAAGTATTCCGAACCTGTACTATATAAGCAGCTTATATACAAAGAAGGAGCAGATATTAAGTACCCTGGAAAATAAAAGTGAAATATTGAAAAAGGAAAAAGAAAATCTCCTCATAGAGGAAAGAATATCCCACAGGTTTATAGATGATTATAAGGATACTCAGTATTTTACTGCAGAACCTCTGCTGTCTAAATGGGTTAACGAATGGAGTGATCAGTTTAGCTTTTTAGAATTAGGTTCTAAGTATATTGAAAGGGTGGCTAAAGAAGAAAGGGAAATTCAGAAATATTACAAGGAGTATCCATATTGGGTTATGGCAGCAGTAGTAGCAGATAATGAAGAGGAGAAATTAAAGAGCAAGCTGGAGGATAATATAGATAAAATAATATATCCAATTATGATAATAACTCAAAGCAGAGCCCAGGAGATTTTACGAGGTAAGGGCGTATATGAAAATGATAATCCATGCATCTATCCATCCATGTGGGAAACAAATATATTAAGAAGCAATTTTAATAAGAGAAAGTGTGAATTAGAGGAAAAGGCAAATAAAATTAGTAAGAACAGGAAAGAAAAGGAAAAAGAATACGGTATTTGCAATAATCTTCTTGCAAGAATAAGAGAATTTTTTAATAAGTATCCATATAATGAATGCTTAAGACCTTTAAAGGATGGGTTAAAGGATGTTGAAGAAAGTATATATTTTATAAAGGAAGCAATAGACAGGAAGGATGAAAGAATAAAAGAAATAGATGATGAACTATTAAGTATTACCAAGGAAATCCAAGAGCTTACTATGGAAAGCAATAGTTTGAACAACAGAATAGAAAAGGCCCTGGAATACATGAATGAGAATAAGGAAGTATATGAGATTCAGAAAAAGACATTGGACCTTAAACATCAAATCCTTAAAAGAGAAAAGGAGATTTCAGAGATTACAGATATAATTGATGACATAGGGGACAGAATTAGAAATATAGATAAAATGTTAGAGAGCATTCGCTTTGAAAAGAATGCCTTACTAAAAGATGAAATCTATAAGGAAGTCAAGAATTCACCTCCTTTAGAACCTGATAAAACCATAGAAGTGCTTAAAATGGAAAGAAGGAATATAAAGGACAGATTGGGCAAAAGGCAGAAAAACAGAAGAGATATAGAAGAAAATAAAATGAGAGCTGAGAAACTATTAGAAGAATATGAAATGAATCTAAAAAATGAAGTAAAAGCTGCAAAGTTTCCTATTGAAGAAATAGAATTTCCTCCATATGGAGATAGGGAAATAGATGATTTACTGGATGAAATTAAAATCCTTTCTTCTGTAGTTGATGGTATAAAGGCAGAGGTAGATGAGGCAAGATTTAGGTTTCGTATTGCTGAAGACGATTATAATAAAAGAGAAAGTGATTTCTACAAAGAGTTTGACTCAATAGTTAAATTTACAGAAGCTTTAGAGATTGTTAAGAAAAATATAATGAATAAAAGAAAGGAGTTGGATAAAAGAAATAAATACTTAAAATCCATGGAGGAAAATCTAAAGAAGGAGCTTAAGTCTATAGAGGAAGCTTTAGAACTGTTGAGGATGAAAAATGAAAGATATGAGTATTTGGCAGAAAAAGTAGAGGAAAGCTTATTACCTGAGGGCATATTAAAGGAAATACCTTACAACAGAGTTAAATATGTTAATTTGCTTGCAAAGGATCTAGAGGAAATTAGTAAGAGGGTAAAGGAAAAATTTGAAGAAGTATCAAAGAAAAAGTCAGAGTTTGAGCAGTTCTGCAATAGCAGAATAAAGGACAGTAGACTTAAGTATATGGCAATATCAGGTATTGACCATAAGGATAGCTTTCAAGAATTAAATGAATGGAAGAGAATAATGGATAAGCGTATTGAAAACTCTATAAGAGTATTAGAAGAAGACCTTATGGAGCATGATAAACAAATAAAACAATTCATAACCCATATTCTTTCCTACTTGAAGACTGTGGCGGAAGAAATCAGAAACATGTCTAAAAAGACCAGAATAAAAGTAGAGGATAAATGGAAGGAAGTATATACAATAGATGTTCCAGAATGGAAGGATGAAGTAGGAAAGCAAAAGCTTATCGACTATATAAATTATTTATTGAAAGAAATAGAGGATAACAGATTTAAGGATGAAGATGGAAACGAAGATAAAGTATCTGTTAGAAGGTTTATAGATAATAGATTTCAGTGTAAGGAGCTTTTGAAGGTTGTAATGGGAAATGAAAGAATCAAGGTTAAGTGCAGAAAGGTGACAAATGATGGAAAGGTAAGCAGTATACCAGTAAGCTGGAGTAAATCCAACAACTGGTCCGGTGGTGAAAAATGGAGCAAAAACATGACTCTGTTTTTAGGAATATTAAATTATCTGGCGGAAAAAAGCCAAAGCATCCAGCCTAGTCAAAAAAGAAATCGTACAGTAATATTGGATAACCCCTTTGGAGAAGCATCCAGCGACCATGTATTAAGCCCAGTATTTTTTATAGCTGAAAGGCTTGGATTTCAAATAATTGCTCTAACAGCCCATAGCGAGGGTAAGTATATTAGGGACTTTTTCCCGGTAGTATATAGCTGTAGACTTAGACCGTCAAAAGATAGTGAAACTCAAGTGGTGACTAAGGAAAAGGCAATAAACTATGCATATCTAAGGGAAAATGACCCACGTGCACTTATGCGGCTTGGGGAAAGAGAGCAGCTGACCATGTTTTAATTTCCTGCAACGGGGACGGGGGTTTTTGCATCAAATTGATGCAAAAACCCCCGTCCCCGTTGCACGTTGCAGTTGCATTTTATATAACTATTTTGCTGGAAAAGAAGGATTTATTAAATAATTTGACGAATATTCTAATAAATAGAAATACAAATGGGGAGAGGATATATGGATTTGTGTGATTTCGATAATATAGACAATATTAAAGAGTTAATAATTTATATAAAGAAAATAAAGGAGGGAGAAAACTGTTATAGAAGATATATACTACACTTTCACGAAAAATGGGAGAAAGATAAAAGCAAAGGTATAAGAATTAAGGTAGGAAAGTATATATGGGGCAGTAAGGTACAAGTTCCTGAATATTACAAAATAGATGATGTATTTGAAGGAAAATCATTTACCAAAATAGCTAATTTCTTTAGAGAAAACAATGTTGTATATATTTCTGATCTATGTGAAGATATCTTATTAGAGTTGATGTTTTATCCTACAATTGGATATTATGGATTTATGGATGTGCTTAACATATTGTTCATAGATGAGTTTAGACATAAAGACGAATCTTCTACTTCTGATTCTAACAATATAGATGCATTTAAACATACAGAAACTTTAAAAAGTCCCCCTACTGAAGTAATAGATGGTTCAAGTAATGCAGCAGCAATTGTTGTAGAGGATTTAACTAAAATGGATGATGAAATTTTAGAAATGGATGTCCTAAATGATAACACATTGGTTGAGCTATTACGCTTTAATAATTCCATAAAGCAAAAAATTGATAAAGAAAATGAAATGATTTTGAAAGCAATTGATTCCTATCGTGTTCTATTGGATTATGTAACTGTTCTGGGATCCAAGAATAATGAATTAAACAAAAAAATTCATTTGTTATCCGAAGAAAAAGAAAAAGAAATCCAAATGCTAAGGAATAAAATACTTCAGGTTACTAATGCAAAAAACAGAGAAATTGAGATTCTAAATAAGGAGTTTAATGAGTTTAAAGAAAGTAAACTTAAAGAAGTAAATAGTCTAAATCGCAAAATAGAAGAAATTGAAGACGAGAAAAATAGAATAGCAGAAGAACTAAAAGGGGAAATAGCAGCAATAAAGGAGACATATGATAGGCAATTAAATATATTGAATAGTGACTACGATTTATTTAAGAAAGAAAAAGAAGAGGAAATAGATAATCTGAAAAGGGAATTATTGCAATTGCAAATGGAGAGAGAAGAAGACAAAAAAATTTTGCAAGAATTCGAGAACATGATTAGGATTATGGAGAAAATTAAGGGATTATTTAAAAAGAATAAAGATTTTAGCTAAATACTTTTTCGTAAGTCAGGTGATTCCAGTGATGAAAAGTACTATTTTATTGGATAAATTGTATAGATATGAGAAAGATTTTTGTGATGAATTAGAAAACAAAGAAATTAAATTGCTTAGGGATATAAAAATATCAAAAGAGAAGCTGAAAGAGATTACTAATCATATTAGCAAGTTATTTAAATCTAATGAATATAAAGTCCTTGAGGAGAAATTTCCTGTAACAACATCCCTATTCCTGGTTTGGAGTGCTGTATATGATTATAAGGATAGAGATTTTTGGGGGATGATATTTGATAATCTTAACATATCACGTAAGTTAAAGTATCAAAACTATTTAGGAGATATTTTTCTAAAGACTATAAGAAAGTATAATTTATTATCTGTGGATTCAAACGATGGCAAAAAATATTTATCACCAATTTTAATGCATGGTTATATCAGTAACTATTATGTAGGAGATTTTTTTGATTATTTAAATAAAGTATATACAAAATTACTAAAGTATGATGTAAGTGAAGATTCTATAGAAAGAATTTGGAGCTATATATTTGAAGATGAAATAAATAATGAAAAACTGGATAAGGAGATAAAAGTATTAGAAAAAGCTATATCAGAGCTAAAAGAAGAAAAAACAGAATATAGTGTACCTGAAGATATGTTATACATAGATAGGATGAGTATAGAGAACCAAGAAAAGCATATTAATGAATTAATAGCAAAAATCGTTGAAGAAGAGAAAAACCTGGATGATTTTAATACTTCTTTGATAAGACTAGACCAGGCTATCAAATATATAGATGAGTTGCATATTCATTTAGAAAATCTGAAAAACTTTAAAAGCTATATTATTAATAATTATGATTTTAGTGAAATCATAGATAGTTTTATTGAATTTAAAAATATAATTAGCGGGAAAATTGATTTATTGAATACAAAAAGGATAAATTCTACTAAAAATATAAAGCGTATGAAAAATGAACTGACAATTAAACAGGATAAAGTAAAAAGCCTAAAAATGAACATAATAGTCTTAGGGAAAGGAAGTTTAGAAGATGGCTGGTATGAAATTGAAAGAATAAGAGAAATCAACCAGAAATTGGACAAGCTAAGCAAACTATTGGATAATAAAAGGGAATTATGTGAACTATCTCGAGATATTCAAAACACTTCATTAAAGCAAATTTTAACATCCTCTCTAAACCATTTATATAAAGAAGACAAAACATACTTTAAGGATTTCATAATAGACACATTTCAAATGATGGATGCTGTATTTAAAGAGGAAGAAACAGATACTTCACACCCCTTATATGACATATTTTGTGAGTGGCATAAATCGTATAAAACTAAGACAGTAATTAGTGGACAAACTCCAAATGCAAATAAAGTAGATAAGGATAAGGAAAATGAAAGCATTGATGAAAAAGATATATATAGGAGAAGGGTAGTATTACAAAGCTTTATTAAACCTAAGATAGAACTTGATATTTTTACATATAGACTTGTATTAAACGTTCCTAAACAATCCTTTGAGAATGAAATTGATATTGATGTAAAGCCAAAATATCTAATGGCAGATGGTAGAGGAAATGAAACAGAAATACCAATAAATACATGTTTTCAAGGTAATACATTATATATCGAAGAAATAAAAATCCCAATAAAAAACTCTACAGGGCAGAGTTTTCTATTTAAGTATTATAATTTAAGAGAATCATATTCAATAAATCTTGATTCAATTATGATTTTTGATGCTAAAGGCAAATTAATTTCAAATAATAAGTTAAATAATGGGTTGTATTACATTGTTTGTGATAATAGCTGGGATACAGATTTTTCAGGGATACTTTTTATATATCCCGATGTAATCGAGGGTTACAATTTGTATCAAATTCACTTAAATGAAAACAAGGCAATATTTAAAAATAAACTTAATAATTCAAAGGTTGAATATATTGGAAGTGATTTTTCTGGAATACATCTGGAAGGTTTGAATATTGTAGAAGGTATTACAATTGATGGTGTCAAAGTATCAACTGGAAGTTTTCCAGATTTAATAATTGGGTTGAGGGATATAGATACCACCAGCAAATTAAAAATATATTTAAATGATGGCTTAATTTTAGATCAAATGCTGGAAGATATGATGGGCACGGAAATAGTAAAAAAATCTGAATTTTTAGAAACTGTTAACTTACAAAAAGTACTAGGAAGAAATAATTGGGCATTAGCTTCGAAAGTAAAAATATTACTCGAAGGGAAAAATGGGGAAGAGATTTTTTATGAAGAATTTTGGAATCTATTAAAAACCAAGTTTATTTTTGAAAAGGAATGTTTATTGATAAAAATGCCCTCAGGTTCAAGGGTTCAATATAAAGGAATAGTGAAAAATTCTAGAGAATATTCTATAATGCTTGATAGTGAAAAAGATGAAGAATTTAGCATTTATTACAATAGGATTGGTTGGGTTAGGTTTAAGGTAGAAGTACCTAGATTTGATGTTACATTTAGAGATAGAGATGGCAATATAGTTGAAATCCCGGAAAATTTATTAGTAAGTGAGCTCGATATACTGAAGGATTTATATGTAACATGGGAAACAAGAAGCAGTATACCTAAAATGATATACCTTTATGATAAGGAAAAAATTTTTGAATCAATATTATACTTGAAAAATGGTAAGGTATCAGCAAATTTATACTCATATTACGATATCTTGAATTCTATAGGTGACAAAACAAGTTTGTGCTTCAATTGGGCAGGAATAAATAGAAAATCTAATGAGAAGAGTATTATCAACATTCATAAGCAGTGGAAAGTAAGCAGTATAGAGTGTTATCAAACTGAAGAGGATGACGAGTTTATCATAGAGATTAGTTTTCACAGCAATTTTAAAAAGGAAAATGGAAAATTCCTGAGGGTAATAAATGATGATACTCCTCTTTTTGAGAAGGAAATAATGGATGATCAACTTATTATTTACATTAAAAAAAGTGAATTAAAGTCATCCATTATTGATATAGAAGTAGGATATACTGAAGAAATAGATGATTTTTTCGATAAGAAAACGGTAGAAGTAATTGCAGGGAAAAAGGAGTTAAAATTGATTTCTAAAATTAATCAGCTAGATTTAATAATGAAAAATGGAATAATTGCTACAGGCTTTAAATATAGAGGAAAATACGAAAGATTTAAAACACCTTTTACCATTGGAAATATTAAAAAGACAGAACCAATTAACTTTATTGATGAAGAGCTTTATACTGGACAAGCTATAATTGGAAACATTTATAATCAAGTGATATTCTATATTAACTTAGAGAAGAATATCATGCCATTTTTGCTAGACCTGGATGGAGATGGTGCACAATATGACCCAATAATAGGGGAGGTTTTTTGGGAAACCAGGCATGGAAAAAACATAATGGGGCCTATTGATGATATAACATTTGAAATAAGGGAGGAATAGAGTATGGGTTTAAACCCTATAGAAACATCAAAAGCAATATTTGATAGATTTTTAAGCTATGCTACTACTACCTTGAAATTTGATGATGAGAAGCTTAATAAACAGGTTATAGATATACTAAGAGAAGAAGACAAATTTTCAAAAGGACCTATAATTGAAGCTACCCCACCTTTTAAACTGGGGAAAAGTATTTTGGATTTAGTTGATGAAGGTATATTAACTAGTGAGTTCAGAAATTTTCATTCTGTTGAGCTTCCATTAGATAGAAGCCTGTATAAACATCAGGAAGAAGCTATAATAAATATAGTAAGAAATAAAAGAAATATTGTTGTAGCAACTGGTACTGGAAGCGGGAAAACAGAGACATTTATGATACCAATAATCAATCATTTGCTGGAGGAAAGAAGAAAGGGGCAGCTTAATCCTGGAGTTCGTGCATTGCTTTTATATCCTATGAATGCTTTGGCAAATGATCAAATGAAAAGGCTGAGAAAGCTATTAGCAAATGAACCTAATATTACATTTGGTATTTATACTGGTGAGACTGAAGAAACTTATAGGCAAGCATATGATAAATTTCTGAGAATGCATCAGTTGGAACCTATGAAAAATGAATTGATTTCCAGAGAACAGATGAAGAAATCTCCACCCCATATACTTTTAACAAATTATGCAATGCTAGAGTATCTAATGTTAAGACCTGATGATAATGTATTTTTCCAAGGTGAATATTCGAATAGTTGGAAGTTTATAGTAATAGATGAAGCTCACACATACACTGGTGCAAAAGGAATTGAAATGTCTATGCTTATTTCAAGATTAAAAAGTACCATTGGACTGAAAAAAGGAGATCTAACTTGTATAATGACAAGCGCCTCTTTAGGAAAGGGCAAAGAAGACTTTTCGAAAATTGCTGAGTTTGGGAGAAAACTTTTCCAGGAGGAATTTACTGAAGATGATGTAGTAGAAGCAACCAAGGAAAAACTGAACAGAGTGAAATCTTGGGGTGTTCCTAATCCTAAAATATATTCACAAATTTCAAAAACTTTAGACAGTGATTCTGAAACAGAGATTAAGCAGATATTAATATCAAATAATGTACCTAGACATATTGTTGAAAGGGAGTTTGCCAAAGCAGATATAGATTTAAAAGGCAAATTATATCATATATTTAGAGAAGATGAGAGGATTAATAATACTATTGATATATTAACTAAAGGTCCTATTCTATTAGAAGAATTAGCAGATATAATTTTTAAAGATGAATCAGAAAGGTTGGAATATATAGCATCATTAATTGACCTTTGCAATGCTCTGAGAAAAAACGAAGGAGATAATCCGCTTATACCTGCAAGATATCATTACTTTATTAAAGCTTTAGAAGGAGCATTCATTGTTTTTTCAGAAGAGCCAAGGATATATCTCAATAGAATGAATTCTGTAACAGTAAACGGTAAAGAATATAAAGCCTTTGAAGTAGCAGCTTGTTCAATGTGCAATTCTCTTTACATTGTTGGAGAAACAATTACTGATGAGGGCAGTGGATATAAGTATTTAGTGGAAAGTAATAATAAATATTATGATAATGAAAATGGACTAGAATTTTATTATTTAGTGAAAGATGATTGTCATAAGAATACTGAGAATGAAGATGATATGCATGAATTGGCAGATATAAGCACTTTCAGGTTTTCTACCTATAATCTGTGTGTACATTGCGGTGGAATTGGTATAGAAGGAGAAAGAAAACCTTGTAATTGCAAGAATCCAAAATATATAAAAGTTAGGAAAGTCAATAGCAAGGATGGAAAAGTTACCAAGTGTGGCATATGTGGTGGAATGAATACAAGGGGTAGCATTATAAGAAGGTTTTTCTTATCCGAAGATGCTGTATCAAGTGTTTTAGCTACCGCTTTATATAATCAAATCCCAAATAAAGAGAACAAGGTTAAGAATAATGAAAATTTAAAGGATGCATCAGATATTTTTGCTTTTCTGGAAGATGATGTAACAGAAAAAGTAAAGAAGCAGCTCTTGATTTTTTCTGATAATAGGCAAAATGCAGCTTACTTTGCAACATATCTTAATAATAGCTATATGGATATATTAATTAAAAGAATCTTAATAAATGTAATAGAAGAAAATAAATTTGAGTGCATAAAAAATAAGTGGACATTATATGATTATTCTAGAAGAATAATTGAATTCATAGAGAAGAATAATTTATTTACAAATTACTCTATAGAAACTCTTCAAATAGAAGTATGGAAATGGATAATAGGTGAATTTATTGGAAATAGAGGAAATAATACTTTGGAAAAGCTAGGATTTATTAGGTTTCTGCCTAATTTCGAATCAATAAGAAATTGTGAAAAACTTTTTAGGATTCCATTATTTAGAGAACTAGGATTTACTGAAGAAGAAGTGAGGGAATTTTTTTGTTATTTAATTGATCAGTTCAGATTTAATAGAGCTATCGAATACCCTGAACATGTTAAACCTACAGATGAATATTTTAGCCCAATAAATCAACAAGGTGGTATTATTAGGACGAAACCGGATGGAAAGGAAATAGGTGTTAAAGGATATTCTATTGTTTCATGGGTAACAAGGGAAGAAAGCTATACAAATAGCAGAATAGATTATCTTACCAAAATATTAAAAGCCAAAGGTATTAATAAAGCAAAAAGAGAGGTTATGAATATTTTATATGACCTTTTCAATATTTTTATCCATGTCAACAGCCCACTATATCCATTTGTAAAAAGTGAAACGTTAAAAAGCCATGGAAAAATATTCAAAATAGATCCTAGAGTTTATAAAGTGGTGCCAAGGCAAACTCATATACATAAGTATTATCAATGCGATAGATGTTATAAAATTACAACCATAAATATAAGTGATGTCTGCCCTTCATATAAATGTGATGGTAGATTAAGAGAAATAGATTTAGAAGATGCGTTAAAAGACAATCATTACAGAAAGCTATATAATGATACTAAACTTGAGGAGATGAATGTAAGCGAACATACAGCTCAGTTAAAGACTGAATATGCAGCAGAAGTTCAAAATAAGTTTATAAATGGGGATATAAATGTACTCAGCTGTTCAACGACTTTTGAACTAGGAGTTGATGTTGGAGAGCTTGAAACAGTATTTATGAAGAATATTCCTCCAACACCTGCAAACTATGCACAAAGAGCAGGGAGAGCTGGTAGAAGGCGAGATTCCACAGCTTATGCATTGTCCTATGCAAGGCTTGCATCCCATGATTTTAATAATTTTAATGATCCTTATAAATTGATTAGCGGGGTTGTTAAACCTCCATATTTTGAGTTAGCTAATGCAAAGATAGCTAAAAGGCACTTGTATGCATGTGCATTGGCAAGTTTTTGGCGAAAACATAGAGACTATTTCCAGAGCGTTGAAGATTTCTTTGTAAATGGGAACATATCAGGTCCTAAACTATTCTATAATTATCTATCTTCAAAGCCGGAATCTTTGCTGAGAATAATTAAAGAAGTTATACCTAAGGAATTGTATGGAGAGTTGAAAATAGAAGAATGGGGTTGGGTAGAAGAGCTTTATGGCGACGATGGAGTTATGACGAAGGTTGTTGATGAACTGGAAGATGATTTAAAGAATTTGGAAATAGTTAAACAAGAAGCTGTTAGAGATGAAAAGTATTGGAAAGCTGAAGAAATAAAAAGGATTATAAATACTATTCTAAATAGGCCTCTTATTAACTATTTATCTCAAAAAAACATATTGCCAAAGTATGGATTCCCAGTTGATGTAGTTAATTTGGAAGTGAATCTGCATACTGATGAAGCAAAAAATATAGAGCTTAGCAGGGACTTGCAAATTGCAATATCAGAATATGCTCCAGGCAGCCAGGTAGTAGCAAATGGCAAGTTATGGACAAGCAGATATGTTAAGAAGATTAAAAAGAAGGAACTTCTAAGATATAAATTCAGCAGCTGCAGTTGTGGATATTTTAATAAGAAATTAGATATAGATTCAGAAAATGAAAGAATATGTCCCGTATGTGGCAACCCTAGAATGAATACGGGTGAATTTATAATGCCAGAGTTCGGGTTTATAACAGAACCAAAAATGGAACTACCCGGTGCAACAAGACCTGAAAGAACTTACTCCAGTAGAAAGCATTTTTCAGGAATTGGAAACAAAGTGGAGGAGAAGATAATACTTATTGGAAATAACTCAATAAAACTAAGTTCTCAAAGTCATGGTGAACTGACTGTTATAAACAATGGCAAAGGGCGAGGATTCTATATTTGCAAAATGTGTGGCTACGGATCAGTAGAGGGTATTCCTAAAGAGCACAAGGACCCAAATGGAAAGACTTGCAGAGGCAATTTTGAAAGAGTAGCCTTAGGATATAATTTTGAAACAGACATATTGGAAATTGATTTTGGAAACATATTTATGGGCTTGTCTAGAAGGGAAGGATTTTGGGAATCTCTAATGTATAGTATTATCGAAGGAATGTCTATTGCACTGGAAATAGATAGAAGTGATATTGATGGTACCATCTATGTTAAGGATAGTACTAGCAAATCCATTGTACTTTTTGATACGGTACCAGGTGGGGCTGGTCATGTCAAAAGATTAATGGATATAGAATTGTTCAAAACAACACTTGAGAAGGCATTAGAAATAGTAGAAGGATGCACATGTGGAGGAGATAAAAAGGATACAAGCTGTTACAGCTGTCTTAGAAACTATTATAATCAGTATTGTCATGAAAGTATGAGAAGAAGCTATGCCATTGATGCATTAAGATTATTGTTAAATGCAACGGGGACGCGGAATTTTGCACTAAATTGATACAAGGGAGAAGCTTTTTTATTTCACTAAAATTTTGGGGGTAATAAGTATGGGTGTTTTAACACCTGCACATGTAATAGGGGCAACCTTAACTTTATTGTTATTTATAGGTCTTGGTATTTATTCCGGTAAGAAAGTTAAAAATGATGCAGATTTTGACACTGGAGGGAAAAGTGCAAATGCTCTGCTTGTTGCTGGTAGTATCACAGGAACTTTGGTAGGTGGAAGTTCAACAATAGGAACTGCACAGCTTGCATTTACAAATGGATTATCTGCATGGTGGTTTACATTAGGTTCTGCACTAGGCTGTTTAATTTTAGCATGCTTCTTTACAAAGGCTTTAAGAGATAGTGAATGTACCACAATACAGGAAATTATTCGCGTAGAATATGGACAAACAGCAGGTGTTGTAACATCTATACTAACATCTGTGGGGATAATATTAAATATTGTAGCACAAATTTTAGCATCAAATGCCCTTTTAACTACTATATTTGGTTTAAATTCTACCGAAAGTACAATTATAAGCATAATAATCATGGCATGCTATGTAGTTTTTGGAGGGGTAAAAGGAGCAGGGTTATTAGGAGTAGTTAAACTATTCTTTATTTATATTGGAGTTATTGCAGGTGGCATTATTGCACTGAAGCAAGGAGGTGGATTAGGCAATTTCTATAAAATATTGCCTCATCAACAATACTTCAACTTATTTTCAAGAGGATTTGGAATAGATGCTGGAGCAGGGCTTTCAGTATTATTAGGTGTATTATCAACACAAAGCTATATTCAGGCAGTGTTATCGGGCAAAACCAGTAAAGAAGCGAAAAAAGGGGCAATATTAAGTACAGTTTTAATTCCGCCTATAGGTATTTTATGTACATTTATAGGTATGTATATGAGAATTAATTATCAATCAATGGATGCTGCTCAAGTATTTCCACAATTTGTTATTAAATATATGCCACCTATTTTTTCCGGAATTGTTTTAGCAACTCTCTTAATAGCAGTTGTAGGAACAGGGTCAGGAATGGCATTAGGTTTTGGAACCATAGTAACAAATGATATTTATAAAAGATTTTTCAATAAAAATGCTGATGGGAGATCTTCTATTAGAGTAACACGAATTACTATTATTGTTTCTTTGATTATTTCAGCAATTTTTGCCAATGGAAATCTAAAAAGTGCCATTTTAACATGGGGATTTATGTCTATGGGTTTAAGGGCTGTTGTTTTATTCATTCCAATGTGCACTGCATTGTTTTATAAAGGTAGAGTTAATAGAGTATTTGTAACTGCATCCAGTTTTTGTGGTATCATAGCTATGCTTGTAGGAAAAGTGTTAAATTTTCCTTTTGATACTTTGTTTTTAGGTATGGCAGTCAGTATTATAATTATTTTTATTGGTTCATTACCAATATTAAACTCAAATAATATCGCTAAGATAAAATAATGATGTATAAAAAATAGATGAGGCTTTGCATCAAATTGATACAAAGCCTCTGTTTCATTTGCATTATATTGTTGTATTTAATACTCTTATATATCTATTTGCCTCTCTTAATATATGGTCTGCTAATAATGGATAGGCTATGGCCTGTATTTGGCAGTTAATTAATCCCTGAGTACCTTGACGTTTAAAATCCCTGATTTCAATTGTAGACTCTAATGCTTTTCTTGTTATTTCAGGTATATCCTTAGGACCAGCTTTTTTGGTCTTATCTATAAGCCTTTCAAAAGTTTCAACAAATCCATTTGCAGTATTAAATAATTCCACCTCTGTAGGATCTAAAAGACCCCTTACAAATTGGGCATGTTCTTTCATAATTGTATCCCAGAATATCTGATTTTCTAGTATATCTTTAATAGGCTTTTCTTTCCTTTGAATGGATTCAAGGGCCATTAAATAGTACCTGGCTTCTCTTAAAATATGGTCTATAAGTAAAGAATATAGATTTGCAAACATATTGCATTTTAGTAGTCTTTTCAATATTTCCTCTTTATATTTGATTACCTCTTTAACCAGATTGATAGCTCTTTCATTCAAATCTTTTAGTTTCTCTTCCAATCCCTCTGTATATATAAATGCAGAATTCGAAACAAGTTCTAATTCAGACTTGGTAATATTTTCATCTATACAGATTCCTGTAAGAATTTCAGTTATTCTTTCTGATTCAAGGGTATAGGGTGTTACAATTTCATTGGAATTTAGGACAGAATTGCTTACTGCACCTTTTGCCAACTCAACGGTTTCCCGTAGAATATCTTCAAAGGATTCCTTTAAATTCTCTCCTTCAAGTATGAAAGAACTGTCTATTATTAATAAACCAGATTCTATAAATATCATATGTTCTTTCATAATACGAGCAAAGAACAGATTATGCTCTAATGACAG